>OQVN01000155.1_pt1 | contig 26328 bp, 20 predicted proteins | sample 1691621 | NCBI WGS metagenome assembly OQVN01 (sample SAMN03418278, study PRJEB22391) | human gut metagenome | biome: human-gut; feature: organic feature; material: feces | host: Homo sapiens | place: Tanzania | collected 2013-01 | reverse complement strand
TTGATTTTCTCCAACATATTTCTGTTCTCCTTTTTCTGTGTTTATTTTCGGTTTTGTGTGCTGGTATATTCGCACTAGTTTGCGTGTCAAATATTTTCCTTATCAAATCATTTGACAGTGAAAGTATATCACATTTTAAATAGTTGTCAAGTCAAAGTATTTTTATTTTATATTTTTTATATAGTACGGGAGCAGGCGGGCAGAAAATTGCCCATCCAACACGTTTCCTACCAGCAGCCAAGAGGCTGTAAGAATTGTAAGTCAGGTTTTATATGCCCGACGCAGCCGGCTTTTACGCGCCGTCCATGGCGCGGTAACGCCTCGCCCGTGCTTCCATGCACGTGCGCTGCTGTGTACCTATTACAATTCCAACAGCCTCTAAGCAACTTCGTACAAACTCATTGGATGGGCAATTTTCTGCCCGCCTGCTCCCTCACACTGTGACAATAATATACAATAAAAAAGCAGGACAAGTATTTCTACCTATTCTGCACATTTTTACATAATTTAATTGTTTAGATATAGATTATCTACCGGCTGTTCGCCATCTGCTTCACATAGTCGAGTGCCTTCTTAACTGGTGGAATTGATATCACTATGATTGTGATAATTCCCTCTGCAGCAAGGTATGAACCATTGTATGTCACTGAATATATGAGCGCATCTATCGTCTTGTTCCCTATCGTGACAGGTGCATATGCTGCAAAGAAAAATCTACTGGGCTGCTCCGCCTCCGGTGGTGCCACCGGTAGCTCCACCTGTGCTGTCCCCGGTGTTTCCACCTGTATTACCACCGGTGTTATCTCCGGTATTTCCACCTGTTGTTCCTCCGGTATTTCCGCCTGTGTTACCACCGGTGTTATCTCCGGTTGTTCCACCTGTGTTGCCGCCGTTATTTTCTCCGGTTGTTCCACCTGTGTTGCCACCGTTATTTTCTCCGGTTGTTCCACCTGTGTTACCGCCGGCAGCATCTGTCTTATTCGGGTCTGTTGTGGTCTGATCCTGTGTTGTAGTTCCTGCATCAGGTGTGGTCACTGTCTGGTCTGTAGGATTATCCTGCGTCTGGTCATCGGCAGGTGTATCCTGGCTGTCCTGATAATCACCCGATATTTGGGCATATGGCAGGAAATCTATTGGTGTGAGATCAGCATGTATCTGATCCATGTAGGTCTTCCATATTTCTGCAGGGTAAGAGCTTCCTGTCAGGCCTTTGACTGTCTCAGGCATATCGCATCCTACCCATACACATGTGGTGTAGTATCTGGTAAAGCCGCAGAACCAGCCATCCTTCTTATCGTTTGTGGTTCCGGTTTTGCCGGCGCAAGGCATGCCATTGTCCAGATTCGCCCTGCGTCCGGTTCCGGATTTCATAACATCTGTCATGACATCAGTCATCATACGCGAAGCTGTCTCTGTATATATGACCGTATCCTTCTGCGATGATGTATATATGATATTGTTGTCAGAATCCACAATCGACTTAATGCATGTCGGATTCCTGTACATTCCATCATTCTCAAGTGTAGAATATGCAGATGCCATCTCAAGCGTAGATACACCTGTTGTAAAACCTCCAAGTGCTGTTGCTGTGACATAGTCATCCTTTACAATATTGGTAAAATTCATATCCTTGAGATACTGTAAGCCTACCTTTGGCGTGAGCTCATCATATAGCTGCCATGCTACAGTATTCAGTGACTTTTGAACGGCAAACCTGATAGTCACATCACCGTAATATGAATCACCCGAGTTAGACGGTCCTCCATCAAACTTGTGGTCATTTACGATGGTATCCGGTGTCTTTCCACGCTCAAATGATGGTGTATACACAATGAGCGGCTTGATTGAGCTTCCCGGCTGACGATGGCTTTGGAAAGCACGGTTTAGTGTATGACTGACAGCATCCTGGCTTCGTCCACCAACTATTGCAACCACCTCGCCTGTGTCGTTGTCTATACAGGTTGCAGCACTCTGCAGCTTAAATGTGCCATCATCGGTCGTGTCTGTAAAGTCCAAAAGAGTCAGGTCGATTGAATCCTGAAGCTGCTGCTGCATGGTCAGATCAATTGACGTATAAATCTTGTAACCGTCTGAGTAGAGCTTTTTCTGACAATATGAATACATCTCATCATATGAAGCATCATACTCCTTTTCTTCCTCGTCGGAATCAAAGTAATACTTGAACTTGAAGCCCTCATTCTCCATGAGCGCCCTCGTAGCGCAGTAATATGCATAGGTATCCACATAATTGTACTTGACCGTGTCATCCTTCTCAGGCATGTTGAGGGTAATCTCCTCGTTTATGGCGGACTCATACTCCTGCTGTGTGATTTTGCCGTCTTCCTTTAGATTTTTCAATATGAGATTGCGACGTGTCAGTGTGTGATCCTTGTTGTTTATCGGGTCATAGTATGTCGGGCTGTTCGGAATCGCACACAAAAAGGCAGTCTGCGACAAATCAAGATCCGCCAGCTCACAGTTGAAATAGCCATGGCACGCTGCCTGAATACCATAATATCCGTTCATGAAATAGACATTATTCAGGTAGAACTCCATAATATCGTTCTTCGAATATTTCCTTTCAAGCTCCATCGCTATGAACATTTCCTTGACTTTTCGCTGCCAGTTCTTGTTCGTATCCAGATAAATATTTCGGGCGAGCTGCATCGTGATGGTACTGCCACCCTGGGTAATTCTCTTGTTCTTTATGATGGACTTTGCGGCACGCACTATTGCCTTTAAATCCACACCATTGTGCTTGTAGAACTTCTTGTCCTCGATGCTGACCATACAGTTTACGAAGTTCTGCGGTATATCCTCATACTTCACATAGTCAGCCTTTTTAGTGGTGGCTGTCTCGGATATCTCATCACCGTTTGTATCGTAGAGTGTACTCGTCCGCGCCGGTAAAAATGTGTTTTTGTCAGATTTCTGCACGAGCTCTACCGCCTCTGAGTGAAGCTTCGCCACCTTGTCTGCATATCCGCCAAAGTAATAAAAGCATAACCCTCCGAGAATCAGTACCATCAGAAAAATCTGAAGCTTTATGAAAAACCAGAAAACGCGATGCTGCTTTTTCTTCTTTTTCTTTTTCTGTTTTGCCATTCTAAACGTTACCTCCAAACTATCGGTATACCATTGTATATCGGCATACTTTATAGATAATTGACAACTATAACCAATATGTACTGTCTATTATACTACAATGCCTCTACATCAGATAATTAATAATTGCTTAATTTTCAATATACCTTTATAGCACAAAAGGAAGCTATTTGCTCCCTTTATCACGCTATTTTACATCTTTATTGCTGTTGTAGTCAAGTAAATAGTTTATTACAAGACTTTTCACAAGGCTTTTTTGAATCTCTAGCCGAGCTGTTCAGCCAGAAATTCTGCTGCTGCACTCACCAGCTTTTCGGCAATATCAGGATTATCGCATTTTTCGTCGCAAGCACACAATATAACGGCTCCCGCACTATCACCATCATGCACTATTGCTGCTATTGCCTGCGCTTCACAGTCAGCTTTATCGTCCTTTACCACCGGTATCAGATTATTGTCTTTTTTACTGTACAAGGCACTTTTTCTCTTATCCATAATATCTTCTAGTTCCTTGGACAAAGCCTTGCCTATATACTTTTTGTAGTTTTTCCCGGCTGCCGCTATTATCTCCTCCCTGTCTGCCACACATACTGTAGCACCGGTTACCTTTGACAGGCTTTGTGCATATGCCTGTGATATATTCTTCAGGCTTCCCACCTGCGAATATTTCTTTAGCACTATCGTCTCGTCTGCATCCATATATATTTCCAGCGGACTTCCCTCCTTGATATGGAGCATCCTGCGCAGCTCCTTAGGTATGACTATTCTGCCGAGGGAGTCTACTCTTCTGGTCAATCCTGTGATTTTCACTTTATTGTCCTCCGGTTACTTTTTTGCATTTGCATTCATGCTTTGGAGGTAGTATATGGAAATCTGTATGAAATATACATTCGTTATGCACTGATACAGTGTTCTTTCATAATAGCTTTTATAATGTCCCGGTTTGTTTTGAATTTGATAAGGTATCTATGTCCATCAGTTCACTCTCATCTGCGATATCCACATATACACAGTCATGCTTCTTTGCCACACTTCTGCCACCCTTATCACCCTCCAGTGATAAAAGCTGTGGGATAAGCGATGAATGAAATACACATGGGTTGCCCACAGCAGTTCCACAGCGAAGTGAAAATACTAATCGCTCGTTTCCTGTATTTTCAAGCACTTTGTCTATTAATTTAATCACGCTTTGACTTTTCAAATATGGCTGGTCGGCTACTGCAAACATGTAGTATTCCTCTGTTTCGGCTGAATTTTGCGACATGCCACTGCTTTTTTCCTGCTTTTTCTGCCGCACACCATTTTTCTTTTTCTGCTCCTGCACTGCCATAATTCCTGCCTTTATGGTGTAGGATATGCCTTTTTCGCTGTCCGGACTTAAGACTGCATGGCAATCGGAGATAGATGAGCAGTAGTCCAGTATTTCCCGGTAGCGGGTAACGACTGTGATATCTACGAGCGTGCTACTCGATTCTGTATTTTTTGTCTTTTTTTCAGCCTTTTTTGATAAATCGATGTCTGTGCCAATATAAGTATCAATAACAGTATCAGCATCCATTTCATAGCTGTCTAAAGGCTTGTTAGTTCCGGCATTTTCCAAATTATTATATCTGTCTTTAATTTCTATCAGACGATCAAACAGATGCCTGTACATAGGTTTTCCGTCCAGCTCATAAAACAGCTTGTTACTTCCAAAACGGCGGCTGTTTCCAGCCGCCATGTATATGATATGAATCATTTCACTCTAAGGTCCTTTTCGTGCCAGCTTGGGTCTGCCATTCCCATAAGTATTTTCTCAGGTGTGAACGGAACTGTCCTGTGCCATACACCGGTTGCTCGATAAATGGCATGTGCTAAAGCCGGTGCCGGTGTATTGATGACTATCTCGCCGATTGACTTGACTCCGAATGGGCCTGACGGCTCATAGCTTGTCTCAAATTCGACATTGATATTGCCCACGTCCTGTCGTGTCGGTATCTTGTACTGCATGAGGTCATTTTCTGCGATTTTTCCACCGGCATTGTAGGTGACATTCTCATAAAGTGCCATGCCGATTCCCTGACCTATTCCGCCCTCTGTCTGTACACGCGCGAGGTTTGGATTGACCGGGATTCCGCAGTCCACAACAGCCTGATAATCAAGTATTTTAACTGATCCAGTCTCCTTATCAAGCTCTATCTCGACCATTCCTACCATGTATGGAGGCGGTGAGACAGGTGATGAATATGTGGCGGTGACATCTACAGGTATCGTGTTGTTGACCTGTGATTTTGTTGCTATATCGGAAAGACTTACGGAAACTGCCCCATTGTCTGCACCGTCCGGATTTATGATATACACCTCTTTGCCGTCGAAATCCACCTCTGAAGCATCACAGCCCAGCAGCTGTGCACCGATTTTCTTTATATTTTCACGAAGCTCAAGTGCCGCATTCTGTGTGGCCATTCCTGTAATGTAGGTGGTTGATGAGGCATATGAACCCGAGTCATAAGGAGAAGCATCAGTATCCGCTCCAAACACTGTTATATCATCCGGCTCGCAGTCGAGCACCTCAGCCGCCATCTGCGCAAGTATGGTATCACAGCCGGTTCCCATATCTGCCGCGCCTATCATCATATTGTAGGTGCCACAGTCTGAAAGCTTTAAGGTACACGAGCCGACATCTACATTGGATATGCATGAGCCCTGCATTGCAAGCGCCATGCCTGCCGCACGAACCTTGCCATTTCCCATATCGCGGACAGGATACTTTTCTGCCCAATGGAAATTGTCCGCACAGTGCATTATGCATCTGTCGAGTGCACATGCATTGGCTGTCTCGCCAAAATATGCAGGCATAAACATGCCCTCGCGGACGATATTTTTCAAACGAAGCTCAACCGGGTCTATATGCAGCTTTTCAGCGAGCTCATTGACAGTTGATTCAAGTGCAAAGATACCCTGTGTGGCTCCATAGCCTCTGTATGCTCCTGCCGCCTGCACGTTTGTATACACAACATCGCACGAAAATCTGGTTGCCTCGCAGCCTCCTGTGTAAAGAGGAAGTGATTTATGACCTGAAAGTCCTACTGTTGTAGTGCTGTGCTCTCCGTATGCTCCACCATTTGACAGCGTATAAAGATCTATCGCCCTTATATGACCATCCTTCATCGCTCCGAGACGCACGGTGACCTCCATCTCATGACGCGGTGACGCGATAGTCTGACACTCTTTTCTGCTGTAGATTATCTTGCTCGGACGCTTTGTCTTCCAGGTAACAAATGCCGGATACACCTCACAGACCGCTGTCTGCTTTGCACCGAAGCCTCCTCCGATACGCGGCTTTTCGGCACGTACCATGGACTTTGGAATATCGAGTGCATTGGACAGTATTCGGCGCAGGTGGAAAACAATCTGTGTCGAGCTGATGCAGTGAAGCCTGCCGTATCTGTCTATCTCACAGTATGCCCTGCAGGTCTCCATATATGCCTGCTGCGCTGCCTTTATGCGATATGTGTGCTCAATAATCTCATCGCACTCTGACAGAATTTTCTCCACGTTTCCATGCTCATCCTCCTCATGGTGAATGAGATTGCGCTTTACATCGCCTGTGCCTATGCTGGATGACCAGTCATCCTCAGGATGCACGAGCACCTTGTTGTCCAGCGACTTTCTGAAGTCAAGCACCGGCTCAAGCACCGTGTACTTTACCTTTATCATGTTAAGTGCCTTGTCCACAGCCTTTTCCGATTCTCCTACCACGATAGCGACAGCGTCACCTACGCTTCTCACATGGCGGCCAAGGATTAATCTGTCATACGGTGACGGCTCCGGGAAGGTCTGTCCTGCGATAGAAAAACGCTTTTTCGGAACATCCTCCCAGGTGTATACTGCTACCATACCCGGCACCTTAAGAGCAATATCTGTCTTTACATCCTCGACAATCGCATTTGCATATGGGCTTCTAAGAAGCTTTATGACAAGCGCATCACGCGGTGTGATATCATCGGTAAATACCGGCTTTCCGAGCAAAAGCTGACTTGAATCCTTCTTCGGTATACATTTTCCAACTGCGTGGTAATCCCTTCTGGCGCGGTTGAAGCTGTTTTCATTAGTTTGATTTGTGCTCATCCTGCCACTCCTTTCCGATATCCTCTCCGTAGACATTTGCCTCAAGATTAAGAGGTGCGCCCTCCTTCTTACTGTTTAAGTAATTTCTGATTGAGCGGAGCTGACTCTGATATCCTGTACAACGGCACAGGTTTCCTGAAAGATATTCAAGAATTTCCTCGTCAGTCGGGTCAGGATTTTCTCTCAGAAGTGCCACAATATTTACTATATAACCCGGATTACAGAAGCCACACTGATCCGCTCCCTGTGCAGCAAAAAATCCTGTAAACTGCTTAGCTTCCTCCTCAAGTCCCTCGAGGGTATAAACCTCTCTGCCGTCTGCCCTGCCTATCGGCGTGCTGCATGACAGCACAGGCTTTCCATCTAAAAGTACTGTACAAAGACCGCAGTTGCCTGACTCACAGCCTCTCTTCACAGAAAAGCAGTTGTGCTTGCGACAAAAGTCTAAAAGCACCATATCCTGGTCAACCGAGTCGGTTATTAACTTTCCATTTAACTTTATTTTAACATCCATATATATGAATTCCTTCCTACATAATGCTCTGCTTAATATCATCGCAGATTTCAAGCGATTGTGTGACAGCGCGGCGTGTAAGCACCTTGCATATCATCTCTCTGTACTCGGCTCCTGCCCTTATATTGCTTCCAAATCGGATATGGTCTGCAACATATCCGGCAAATTTTTCTATCTTTTCATTGTTTTCGGAGTTCTCTGTCAAAGCTGCATTACCGGCTGTCTCTGCACCTGTCATGCCATCGAGTATGCCGTCCTCATCCCACACAGGCTCTGCCATATATGGCGATGCTCCGATAACTGCCACATACCTGCCGCTTCTGTTTGCCACTGCACATGTGAGCACCGGAAAGTCCGTTGACTGGTTTCTCTGGCTTAAGTATACTATGCCCTTTGCATTTTTCGGTACTATTACCGACACAAGTACATCGCGCGTGGTTCTTGGAAGCGCCGCAAACTCGTCCAAATCCATAATCCCTGCCTTGTGAAGCTGCACCTTTGCTCCCAGTGCCCTGAAAATCGTCATGACATCTGAAAAACCGAATCTGCCCCAGATGCTTCCTCCAACAGTCGCCACATTTCTAAACTGCACCCCGACGATATGTCTGACCGACTCTGCAATCGCACCGTGTGTATATGCATTCAGGGCTTCATGTGTCTCTATCTGCCTGAGGGTTGCATATGCACCGATTCTAAACTCGTTTTCATCCTCATCAATTTGGTCAAGCCCGAGGTCGCACAGGTCAATTGCCGTGCCAAGTGTCTTATTTTTCATTTTGAGCCAAAGCATGCCGCCCAGCACAAAATTCGGTTTTTTCTGATAAAGCTCATAGGCTTCATCAAGGCTTTGCGCCCTTACATACTGATTATAATAAAACATATTTTTCTCCTATATCAATACATTTCAAGCTCATACATAGCTTCCCACCGTATGTCCTGCTCCTTCATAAAGGCTATAAGGCTCTCCCTGTCAGAAAGCTCTGCCCGCCAAGCCAGCCCACAGCCTGCTGATATGACAGACGGAAGCGGAATCGTGCGCCCCGGAATACCACATGCCTTGCCCTTGATGTCCAGCTTTAACGGCGCTGTGGTATTCTCGAAGGTGATGATGAGCCTTTTTTTCTTTTCTCTTGCCAAATTCTTATCCATCACATCACACTTTTTTAACATTACATCACTCTTTTTATAACTCTAAGGACTTACAATAAGAGATGCTCCTGCCATTTTCTCGGCGATATCATACATGTTCGTCACCTCTCCGACTGCAAGCTTGTCTGACAGCTCATAGTAATTCAGACATGTGCCACAGGTAAGGATTTTCACGCCTCGATTCTTAAGCTCCTTTAAATCCTCAAGTGACTCTGAGCCCTCACAGGTCAGCTTCGCTCCTCCATTGTAGAAAAGCATGGTTTCAGGCGGATTTTCCTGCTGCGAAAGCGCATAGATAAAGCCCTTTATAAGCACTCCTCCAAGCTCCTCGCTGCCCTCTCCCATATATGAAGAGCGGATTACAACAACTCTGTTATCTGCGGCCGGCGTGCATGTATACTGTGAAGCATCATCTGTATCCGAAGGCGCTTCGGTGTTAAGAGCCTCAATTGTCAGCTTTACGCTGTAGCTTCCGTCGTCGAGCTTACTGCTGTCGCAGCTATAGCCCTTCTGTGCAGCCATTTTCTTTAGATTTTCCACTGCAATTTCATTGTCCACAAGTGTCTCCACTGTGTCCGGCTGTGTGAGAGCCTCTATCGCCTTCTTTGTCTTTACAACCGGAATTGGACATGTATCTCCTATTGCATTTACTGTTATCATATTTATCGTCCTCCATATATTATTTTAACTCGTCAGCCCTCAAAAAACGGGCATGCAGCCTGTCAGCGAATTTGCTTAAGCTATATAACCAAAATCAGTTCACATATATCGGCACATCGCGTCGCTCAACAAATCGTCCCACCTTTGCGGCCGGAAGCCCTGCTGCTTTAAGCTCGTGCAAAAAAGTATCTGCCTCAGAGGCTTTTACTGCAAACAATAGGCCTCCGGAGGTCTGCGGATCAAAAAGCACCTCCTGCATTGAGAAAGGTATATTTTTTGCAAAGCACACCTTATCACCCACATGGTTTCTGTTGCGCTGCGCCGCTGCCGTGAGGAAAAACTCATCTGCGCATCGCAGTGCTCCGGTAATGACCGGTATGGAAATCGAGTCGATAAGTGCTGTTATATCATCATTTAACATCTCACTCAGATGTCCTAAAAAGCTAAAGCCCGTGACATCTGTACATGCATGTATATCGAAGCTGTGACTGATTTCGGATGCTGCCTTATTCAGTGTGGTCATGGAGCTTACTGCATCCTCAATTGCACCTAACGGAGCTTCCCCGACACGGTTTGCATTGCATACCAGCCCCACTCCGAGCTTCTTGGTCAGTATAAGCACATCTGACGGCTGTCCTGTATTGTTGCTGTAGATATGCTTAGGGTGAACCGTACCCATGACTGAAAGTCCGTATTTCACATCGCTGTCTGCTATAGAATGACCGCCTGCAAGAGTGCCGCCCGCCTCTATCACCTTGTCAGCGCCGCCCTGCATTATTTTACCGAGTATATTCAAATCCATTTTCTCAGGGAAACAGACTATGTTCAATGCAGTCTTAACTGTGCCTCCCATCGCATAGATATCACTGAGCGCATTTGCGGCTGCTATCTGTCCAAACGTATATGGATCATCAACCATCGGCGGGAAAAAATCAAGTGTCTGGACTATCGCCGTGTCATCTGAGATCCTGTACACTGCCGCATCATCGCAGCTATCATATCCGACGAGCAGATTGCTGTCTTTTTCGCCCTTTGGCAGCTTTGCTAAAACATGGCTTAACAAATCCGGGCCAAGCTTTGCGGTACAGCCACCGCCCTTGCAAAACACTATTTCCTGTGGCATTTTTGCTCCTTTCAATTGTTTAATACTATTTATCGCAATGCTGCAATCTGCATAAGCGCTGCAGCGGCCTCATTTATCTCTTCAACTGTATTATAATATGAAAATGAAAATCTCACCATACCCTGTTTTTCTGTTCCGAAGAATTTATGCATCAGTGGTGCGCAGTGTATGCCGCTTCTTGTTGCAATGCCATACTCATTCATAAGTATATCCGATACCTCCGCAGAGTCCATATCCGCTATATTTACTGAAACAATCGCACAGCGTATGCCATTATCGGGCAGCATGTCGAAATCTCCGTATATCCTGATTCCGGGGATTGTCTTTATTTTCTCAAGAAAAGTCTTCATCAGCATATGCTCTTTTGCATATATGTTATCCAAACCGATTTCTTCTATCGCCTTTACTCCTGCCAAAAGTCCTGCAATTCCCGGACCATTTAAGGTACCGGCCTCAAGTCTTGTCGGAAGCTCCATAGGCTGGCTCTCAAGAAAGCTGAGCACGCCGGTGCCACCGCTTTTAAACGGCTTTATATCTGCTCTCTCTCCCACATAAAGCCCTCCGGTTCCCTGTGGGCCCATCAGCCCCTTGTGCCCTGTAAAGCAAAGCACATCAATATTCATGTCTTTTACATTTATCGGAAGCACACCGGCTGTCTGTGATGCATCGACTATAAATAAAATGTCATGCTTTCGTGCGATTTGCCCTATCGACTTAATATCCACCACATTGCCTGTGAGGTTTGAAGCATGTGTGCAGACGATGGCCTTTGTATCAGGACAAATTGCAGCCTCTATATCCTGTGGAGAAATTATCCCACTTTTTATTCCTTCATCACTGCATGGCACAATGTCCACACACACTCCCCTCTCCCTTTGCATATAAAGAGGTCTGAGCACCGAATTGTGCTCGAGCTGTGTAGTAATCACATGCTCACCCGGCTCAAGCAGTCCGTGTATAGCAATATTTAGCGCCTCTGTGGCATTCGCCGTAAAAACAAGTCTGTCCGCATCCTCCCCGCCGAAAAATTCCGTAAGGCACATTCTGGCCTCATATATTTTCCTCGACGCATCAAGCGAAGCATCCGATGTTCCGCGCCCTGAATTGCCGCAGTGCTTCATTGCATCAAGCACAGCATCATATACCGCATCCGGCTTTTTAATTGTTGTGGCAGCGTTGTCCAGGTAAATCATAGTACATCCTCATTTACTTCTCATTTAAGCAGATAAAAATTCTTTATATAAAGCTCGTCATTTATATTTTTGCTAAGCATATTTGCTTCTGTATGCTTTGGAAGGCTCGCATAAATTATTGAATCATTATTTAATTTACACGATACTTCCCAGTTTTTCAATTCCTCAACCATTTTATAATCTTTAATCTTGATTATATTTTTATAGTTATATGCAAGTGCCGTTTTTGCTTTGCCTGCAGATATTATTATATCCTGAGGGAAAACACCTATGTGTGATATGTCGTCCATATCCATTGCAGTCTGTTCAAGCTGCTCATCAGTGACCTCAAATACGCTGTCCCATTCAACTGCAAGCACATGATTCTTATCCTGCCATTTTACCTCTGATATATTGTTGCAGCCCACAAGCAGTGCCTGCTCCACAGACATAGGGCGCATGAAAAAATCTTTTTTGTCGCGTACTGTGCTCAGCACACCTCTCTCAATACTGCCGATACGCTCAGCGAGGCGATACACCTCATCGCGATTGTGTGACACAAAAATAACAGGATTGTGAAAATCGGTGAGCATCTCCATAAGCTCCGATTCCATGCTTCTTTTCACATGCTCATCCAGTGCTGAAAACGGCTCATCGAGCAGTATGCACTCAGGCTTAGCCGCAAGCATGCGAAGCATTGCCACGCGCTGCCTCTGGCCTCCTGAGAGATGGTCCGGATATGTGTCTGCCATGCCATCAAGCCCATACCGCTTCAGCCAGACCTTCACCTTTTGTTCATCGCGATGCCCCATTGCTATGCATATATTTTCCATCACGGTCATTGTCGGAAAAAGTGCATAGTCCTGAAACAGATAGCCTACCCTGCGCTTACCGGGGTGCAGATTTATGCGATTTTTTGAGTCGTACAGCACTCGGCCGTTTAATGATATAAAGCCTGAATCAGGTGTTTCTATCCCTGCTATGCACTTTAATGTCATACTCTTTCCGGAGCCCGACATACCGATTACGGACACAATCTCGTCCGTAAGCTCCATGTCCACCGAGAGCATGAAATTATCCAACTGTTTTTTTATTTTTACTATGAGCGACATTATTTTTTCTCTTTCTCTTTATGCCCTTGCTTTTGCCGCATATCATATTTATCGATACAAGGCATGCAAATGAAATCGCTATGATTACTATGCACCAGAAGCCCGCTGTGGCATAATCGCCGCTTTGGACGACCATTGCTATCTGCTGTGATATGGTCGAGGTTTTTCCTGCTATATTTCCGGCAAGCATCGATGTGGCGCCGTACTCACCGATAGCTCTGGCAAAGGCCAGCGTGACACCCGATATGATGCCGGGCTTTGCCATCGGCAGGCGTATCTTCCAGAAAATCTTCCACTCATTTATTCCGAGAGTGCGCGCCGCATATATGACATTTTCGTCTATCTGCTCAAATGCCGCTCTCGCATTTCTGTACATGAGCGGGAGTGCAATTATGGTCGCTGCCACCACACAGCCAAGCCACGTGTGTACTACCTGTATACCCATGCTATGGCTTAAAAAGCTTCCAAGGGGACGCCTTGTGCTGAAAATCCTAAGCAAAATGTATCCAGCCACGGTAGGAGGCAGCACCATCGGAAGTGTCAGCAGTCCATCCCAGAATGCCCTCACTCTGCCCTTTGTGTTTATGACAAGCTCAGCAAAGGCTATTCCTATAAAGAATGAAAAAACCGATGCAACTATTCCTGTTTTTAGTGTTATCCAAAGCGGTGTAAAATCAATCGTTCCCATTATTCCTTTACCGAAAAATGATATTTCTCAAATACTGACATTGCCTCATCTGTCTGAAGATATGCAATGAATTCCTTTGTGGCTTCAAGCTCGTCTGCTGTGGTGCTGTCACCCTTTAAGGCTGCTATCGGATAGATAACATCGCCTGTTAAGCTGTTTGGAAGCTTTTCTATAATATCAAGCTGATTCTCATATCCGAATGTATCTGAGTAATAAACAGTTCCTATCTCGTTTGCGCCCTCAGCTACGGCAGATGCAACCGCACCTACATTGGCACAGCTGTTGATTTCCAGGCCTCCAAGTGCCTTTGAGATATCAGAATCTGAAATATCCTGTGGCTTTGAAGCATCGCCTTCAACCATTTTTGAATTTACAAGCGCTGCTCTGGTGTACTGTCCTACAGGAACCGTTCCGTCAGCGAGCGCCATATTTTTGGCCTTTGAGATGTCTGCAAAGCTTGTTACTGCCGTGCCACTATTCTTATAGGTAACAAGGCACACCTGATTATTTAAAAGATCAACACGAGTATCGTCCACTACACTTCCTCCGTCGTAGCCATTCTGAAGCTCGTCCATCTGTGCCACTCCTGCCGAGAAAAAGATGTTGCACTTCGCACCCTCTTTAATCTGTGCCATCAGAGTTCCGGAGCTGTCGTAATTGTTCCGGAAGTTTACATTTGGATGCGCCTTGGTATAGGCTGCACAAATTTCATCCATAACACCGTTTAAGCTCTTTGCCGCAAAAATGGATAAATCCACCTCTGCATCTGCTGTATCCTTTTTTCCACAGCCTGCAAAAAGTCCTGCTGTAAGAATAAGTCCAAACGCAAGTCCTGCATATGCTGCAAATTTTCTCTTTAAGCCCTTGCACTCCTTTACTGATCCGTCAGTGCCGGATTTTATTCTTCTTAAACTCATACGTTTAACCTCTCTTTTAATATCGCTGCTACTCGAAGCTTTCAAAGTCCTGAACAACTGCAAAAATAATATTTTGCTGTATAGCTATTCATCTTTATTTCACAGACTCCAGCAGCACCGAAATACTGCCTCCGCACACCATGCCCTCTTTCTCGGCATCATCAGTGTTCATGCTGACATCAATCGTAGCGCATTTGAATTCCTGCTCACGAAAGAGCCTCCTGCAGTGGCTTATAACCTCAGCCTCCGCGCAGCCGCCGCCTATTGTTCCGACAATACGGTTGTCTGAGCTCACTAGCATCTGTGTGCCGACTCCGCGCGGTGCACTGCCGTTCTTTTTTATGATGGTACACAGCATGTACTTCTCATCTGATGTCTGTGTGTCTGCTTCCTGTGTTTCTGTTGTCTGCGCCTCTATCTCCTGTGCTTCTGTCTTCTGTGCTTCCGATGCACGCTGCTTAGCCGCCTCAATAAGTGCGTCAAGCACTCCGTTATCCACCTGAGTGCAGCTTGTGCGCTCATTTTTGCACTTCACTATCTCACTTATCACCGAAAGAGCAATTTCCTCCGGTGTCTGTCCACCTATTGCAAGGCCTATCGGAGAATGTAATCCTGATATAATTTCCTGTGAAAATCCAGATTCTTCAAGGTCTTTTTTCACTATCACAGCTCTTTTCTTGGAGCCCATCATACCCACGTAGGCATATGGCTTTCTGAATATCTCTGTAAGACACTCCATATCAAAGCGATGACCTCTTGTCATGCATACATAGTAATCATCAGGCTGCGGCACAAGCTCTGAGAGAGTTTTTTTATAATCGCCGCAAATCACATGGTCTGCTCCCGCGCGCTTTGCATTGTCGGCAAACAACGGTCGGTCCTCTATCACCCATATGTCAAAAGCCAAAAGTGACGCCATGCGTACAAGTGCCGCCGACACATGCCCTCCTCCGCAGATTATGAGGCGTGGTCTGCTGCCTATCTGCTGTTTAAAAATCACAAGGGAATTATCATTGTCATTTATTTCATCTGCCCACACACTGCCACATGCCACTCTTATTCTGCCATCTATATAGAGTGCCTTTTCACCGGCATGTGCTCCTTCTATGACTGTCAAAAGCTCACAGCGGCTGTCCGCCGGTCTGTCCTTTATCGAAGCATATATGTTGGCCGGAATCAGCTCCACCTCGTCACCCGCATGAATCTGACCACCTCTTATAACCACTGCAAACACACCCTCCTTTGGCATAATGCACTCGCCCATCCTCTTGTAGATGGCACAATGTGAATGGCACTGCTTGCCTATCTGTGTCATCTCAAGAATGGCATCTCCTATGCAAAAGCGTGTTCCAAGCGGTAAATTCTTAAAATCAAATCCTGATATAATTAAATTTTCACCAAAGGCACCGTTGTCTATCTGCGCTCCTCTCGCCCTGAAGGCATCTATTTTCTCTGCGGAAAGCAGGCTGACCTGCCTGTGCCACTTTCCGGCATGAGCATCTCCCATGATACCATAATCTGCAACAAGCTCCGCCTGTGGCACCTCTCTCTTTTCAGTTCCTCTCTCTTTGCTTATATTGATTGCAAGAAGCTTTCCCATGATTTTCTATCAGCCTCCTATCCGGCTCATATTTCTTGCTGCATCTGCTCCTGCAGCTTTTATTTCGGTAGTCTTTATCTCTGTCGTTTTCTTATATGTCACTGCATTTTCTGATTCATTATTTTTGTTTGTATTATACGTCACTGACTCCGGCTGCAGCACCTCTTCATCACTAAAATTATGACATTTTGGCTTTGCCTTTATGGCAGCTTTTAGTGCCTTAGCTATCACAGAATCTTTTTCCAGATCATCTGTTAAATCATCTGTAAAATCACATGAATCAGGTAGCAAATCCATCGTCACACTGCTTCCCAGACATGGCATAAATCTGCCGTCAGCCGTAACACGTATGCGATTGCAGCTGTCGCAGAACTTCCCATGGATTGCCTGAATCAGTCCTACTCTGATACCAAGTCCCGGGAAAATGTAATACTCAGCCGGCCCGTTATCCGTATTCTTACGTCCCATATATGTCTGTGTGCTTTCCTTCGCCTGCTGTTCTATCTGAGTTTGTTGCGCTTTATTATATTTATTAAATTCTGAATTAATTTCGTTTGATTTTTCAGTATTTACATAGCATGGTTGTCCATACACTCCTGAAAGTGTGCCAATAACCTTCTCATACGGCTCGACTCCGTTGGTACGCCCTTCACCTACCGGCATCATCTCTATAAAACGGATATCTGTGCCTTTTTTTGAAGCATACCGTGTGAGAGCCACCACATCTGTCTGCGGTGTGAGCACCACATTGATTTTCACTCTTATTCCACACTCTATTGCGGCATCGATTCCATGCTCCACTTTATCAAGCAGCGGTTTTTTTGTGATATGTTCATATTCTGACGCATCTATCGTATCCAGACTCACATTTATGCTGTCTATGCCGGCTTCCTTAAGCCGCTTTGTGTGATGCGCAAGCAGTACTGCATTTGTAGTAAGCGATACGCTGCTGACACCAGGCAGCTTTTTGATTTGTGAGACCATTTCATCAAGCTGCGGATGCAAAAGAGGCTCTCCTCCCGTCAGACGAAAATGCGTGATTCCAAGCCTTGTGGCTGCGCGGACTATGCAAAGCACCTTTTTTACACTAAGCATATTTACCGCCCGACATTGCTCATTATTTTTACAAGGATTACAGTAATAGCAGTTTAAATTACAGCTATCTATCACCGATATGCGCATATAGTCAATCTCTCTGCCTAATCCATCGCGCATATTAAAAGCCCTTTCCAAAACCGCAGTTAGGGAACGTACAGACATCACAATTCAGGCAGAGACCGCCTTCTCCAAGTCCGGCAAGCTCATCTGCTAAAATCATATCACGTGCCATAAGCCTAGGCAACACAATATCAAATATTGTCCGCTTGTTGTACATGGCACAGCCCGGCAGTCCGCATATCGGCACAAGCCTGTCACCTGCATCATAGTACGACAGCAAAAACATAGCTCCCGGCAGCACCGGAGAGCCGTATGACACAATCCGTGCGCCTGTATTTTTGATGGCAAGCGGGGTTTTATCATCAGGATCCACGCTCATTCCGCCTGTGCAGAAGACAATTTCCGCTCCGGCTTCTATTGCGCGTAAGCATCCATCTGTGATTTTTTTGTCATCATCATCAAACACCTCATGAAACATCATCTGTGCACAAAACTCTGCTATTTTTTTCTCGATAACAGGGGTAAACGCATCCTGTATCCTGCCATGGTACACTTCGTTTCCGGTTGTGATTATTGCTGCCTTTCTGACCACAAACGGCTTTATATCAAGAATCGGTCCGTCATCACATATGTGCGAAGCGGCCTCTAGCTTATCCTTTTTTATAACAAGCGGTATGATTCTTGTTCCGGCGAGCTTATCATCCTTTTTCACAGTGGTATTGCCGTGCCTCGTGGCTATCATCATTTCACCAAAGGAGTTGACCTTTTTCAGCTTTTCGCTGTCCACCTTAAGCAGTCCGTCACAGTCTGCGATTACCTCTATCTTGCCTTCCTTTACAGAGGATGGATGCATTTTACTTGCGGTGCCGCATGCGCACATGCTATAAAGCACCTGCGCTGCCTCATTCTCGTGCATCATGGTCTCATCATTTTCCCATATATATATGGTGTCTTTTCCGACGCTAAGCAGCACCGGTATGTCCTCTTTTGTTATGATATGCCCCTTGCGAAAAACAGCATCCTTTTTCACGCCGGGAATAATCTGTGTGATATCGTGGCAGAGCACCTGTCCGACTGCCTCAGTTGTCTTCATAAGCTTCATATAATCCCACACTCCAATTTTTTATAAATAGTAACTATTCCTAAACCACAACTCGTGCATTTTTCGTCACCGGCCGCACTCACTGTCGTACTGCAGTAAAATATCAAGCCCATGCTCTATATTTCCCATCAGAAAATCCATACTCTCCGATACTGCCTTCACACTGCCGGGCAGATTGACTATCAAAGTGTTTTTCCTGATGACGGAAGCGCCTCTGCCAAGCATGGCGCGCGGTGTAAGACTCATGCTGTACGCTCTCAGCGCCTCGGCGATACCCGGTGCATTGCGCTCTGCAACATCCATTGTAGCCTCCGGTGTGATATCTCTCGGTGAAAAACCGGTGCCGCCGGTTGTAAGCACCAGATTACATTTCACGTCATCACACAGCCTTACAAGCTCATCTGCTATCTGCGCCCTCTCATCCGGTATGATTTTATATGAAACCACCTCATACTTATCTTTGGGAAGCAGCTGTCTTATTTTCGGGCCGCTTTTATCCTCGCGCCGGCCTGCTGCGCCTTTATCGCTTATCGTTATAATCCCTACTGTATACATTACATCACCCTGTTAGCCTTGATCAATTGTGTATTTTATCTATTCAACATTTTAAATGGGCTGTAATCGCCTCCGGTCACACTTTTAGGTGTGATCAGTAACGTAATGCCCGCTCTTGCCGCCGGATTTTTCAAGCAGATGTATCTGCCCGATTTCCATGCCACGGTCCAGTGCCTTACACATATCATATATGGTAAGAAGTGCCACACTGACGCCTGTCATGGCCTCCATCTCTACACCTGTTTTGCCCACACAGGCTGTCGTGCAAAGTGCCGTGATACTGCTTGTTTTTTCATCCAGCTCAAACTCAACATCACACTTTGTCATGGCAATGGGATGACAGAGCGGAATAAGCATGGAATTGTTCTTTGCTCCCATGATTCCCGCAATTCTAGCCACTCCAAGCACATCACCCTTTTTAGCTGTGCCCGTAGATACAGCCCTGTATACAGCGTCATTTACCTTTATCGTGCCGCAGGCCTTCGCCACGCGGTAGGTGTCATCCTTTGCGTGCACATCCACCATGTGAGCTTCCCCTGCCTCATTAAAATGTGTGAGTTTTTCTGTATTTTGTTCTTGATTATTGATATCTAATTCGTTTTCCTGCGTCAATCTAGATTTCCTCATTTATTATTTAATAAAGCTTCACGCCGTGCTCAAATGCTGATACCGCCTCAAGCACACTGCCTGCTATACTCCTTGCCTTGTCAGATATTGTAAAGCAGTTTGTTAGCTCGCTCTCGCGCGGGTCGATATCCGCTATCTTGAAGCCTTCCCTGAAATAATATCCCTCACGGATAAGGCCTCGTATGATGCCTGTAATTGTAGCATTCACAGGGACATATTCGGACAATGCATTGTCATAGCTTTCTTTATCCGTATATATCCGCGCTATCTCATCTCCCTTTTGCACGATGTCTCCGATTTTTCTGACGTCATGAATATATCCTGCCGCCGGAGCGTGAATCACACGCTCACTTGTGAAGCCAGCGATATTTCCCGGAACACCTGTGTTGGGCTGTGCCATGCCATCGGTGATGATGCGCGCCAGATTGTGCCCACGCATGGACTCAATCACCAGATGCACGTCATTCCCTACCGTAAAGCCCGGACCTACTCCTATCACAAGCGGTGCCATATCGATTGTGGTACCCAGATTTTTCTTTGCTATAATGGCATCTACCACAACATCCGGCTTCAAAAGTGCAATTGACTCACCCTTTGGGTCTATAAGAAGCGGGACCTCTCCGGCTTCAAACACAGCTTCGATGGCTGAACTATCCCACTTCTCTGATGCAATATGAGATGCCGGTGTGTCATTTATCCCTGAATATGTCTCTGTATCAGTTTCTGCATCTGCCTCTGTAGCAATCTCTGTATCATTCTTTGCATCATTCAAGGCAGGAACAAGTCTGGCTGTCACACCCTCTACAGCTGCGCTCCCATCATACACTGCCTCGCAAAAGGACACCTGGCGCCGTATGGCAGCCGGATAGTCTGTCTCAAGTGCTATCACCCGATGCCCTGCACGGTGCAGTCTGTGGATGATACCGGTCGCAAGGTCTCCTGCACCTCGGCATATGATTAACAAATTATTCTTTATTATCTGATTATTGCTCTGATTCACGCTCATCTAATTAATTACCCTGTCGCCTTATTATTTCCATGCTTGTAACTATTCAAAACCACCACGCACATTCGCAAAAACGCACGATACTCGTCCTTCAAACCCGCTATCGCGAAGCTTTCTGACATAAACCTGACGCAGCGTGTCTATAACTGAATCATCAACCACCGCGTCCTCTGCCGTTCCAAGCTCCTTTTGCATAAGCTCATACCTAAATACCACATCCTTACACGGCCTGCCCTTTTCCCATGTGCCAAGCACTATGATAACATCTGTGGTGAGTGGATATATGACAGGCTCATCCGCTGCCGGATATTTGAGGGAATGGTGCTTTGCCCCATCTGCTTCGATTATAACATAATCTAACGCCTGTGGCATGTCTTTAATCAGTTTATCAAGCAAATCATACGGCAATCCACACATCTTTGGCTTTGACTGTTCTGATATGTTCTGCCCTGATATTTTCTGCCCCGCCATGCAATATCCAGCTTTTATTATTTTATCCCTTAACGCAAAAAAATCGCAGGATAGGTCAGTGTCTGCTTCGACATACATGTGCGTTGTCGTTGTGACAAGCACACCTTTTCCTCTCCTGTGATATTCCCTTGCAAGCTTATGGACGAGTGTGGTCTTGCCACCTGCGCCCACTATTGAAATCACTTTTTCCATATATTTCCATACTTTCTCACAAACAATAAAGCCGCCGGTGTTCATAATGCACCGGACGGCTTCAAAATCCTAAGCGTTAGTCATCCACACGCTTCACATCATCTTTCTCTTCCATATCCCACATATATGGTGCGCTCTTTGATTTCTTCGGCAAAATAATATTGAGAAGAATAGCGCAAAGCGAGCAAGGCACGATACCTGAACCGCCAAATATAAGCTGTACATAGTATGGCAGATGCGATGTAGCACCGGTTGTTGCGCCAAGTCCGTAGCCTAAACCGATTGCAACCGAGATAATTGTAATCTCACGGCTGCCTATTGGCTCCTTTGTGATGAGCTCAATTCCCGAAATCAGGATAGAGGCAAACATCATAACAGCTGCTCCGCCAAGCACTGACTGAGGCATGATTGACATGAGAGCTCCAATCTTTGGGCAGAAGCCGCAGATAATGAGGAATATGGCTCCCATTGAAATAGCAAATCTATTGACAACCTTTGTCATTGAAACAAGACCTACATTCTGCGAGAATGAGGTATTTGGCAGTACTCCGAAAAGCGCTGCAAAGGATGAACCAAGACCATCACAGATAACACCGCCCGAAAGCTCTGAATCTGTAGCCTCTCTGTCCATTCCACCCTCCACACAGGCTGAGATATCGCCAACTGTCTCGATTGCAGTAACGATAAACATGATGCCGATTGGGATGATTGCATTGGCATGGAAGGAAATTCCCACATCTGAAAGCTTTCCGAAGCCTATAAAGCTTGGAACTGCTATCCATGCTGCATTTTTAACCTCGTCAAAGTTTACAACCCATGAATATGTGTACTTGACACCGTCAGCAGTCACACCTGTATGTGACATGGTAAGTGTCATAATGATTGCTACAACATATCCTGCCAGAATACCAAAAAGAATGGCAGATGATGAAAAAATACTGCGTGATGGTGCAAAATGCTTGAGAAGCACGATTACTATAAGTACAACCATTCCAAGGAAAAGGTTTGGCAGTGAGCCGTAATCATTTTTGCCTGTTCCGCCGCAGAAGTAGTTGATTCCCACTCCAAGGAGTGAAAGTCCGATTGCTATAACAACTGAGCCTGTAACGATTGCCGGGAAAAACTTGCGCAAAGGCTTTAAGAAAGCTCCGAGTATGCCCTCGAAGATACCTCCCACAAGGCAGGCTCCCATGATAGCACCATATGCTATAACTCCGCCGCCACACGCTGCAACTGTATTATTTAATACTCCAAGAAAGCCCGAAGAGGTTCCCATAACGATAGGTACCTTTCCGCCGACCGGTCCGATGGAAAACATCTGTACTAATGTAACAATACCTGCGATAATCATTGCATTCTGTAAGAGAGCTGTTCTAAGCTCTGCAAAGCCTGCGTCCGCTGTGAGTCCGCACGCTCCCATAACAATGATAAGAGGTGTAAGGTTTCCGATGAACATAGCCATAACATGCTGCAGTCCAAGCGGAATAGCCTGAGACAGAGGTATTCTGCCCTCAAACTGGTAAGGTGAAGAGTTTGTTGTCTTTTTCATTGGTTCCTCCAAATATTTATACTCTTATTTAATAAAAAATTTACAAAATTATTTTACGAGCATAAGGCTATGCGGTCAATTTAGTATTACTTATAATATAATATTTATTTACTTATAAATAGATATTATTGAAATTAGCTTCTGAATTAGCTTCTGACAGCAACAGGGCACACCACAACCGGTATGCCCCATTTATTATAATCTAAATTTATTCAACCCTAAGCAGCTCGCAGTTTCCCTGCATATCCTTCCAGAAATCCTTTATCGCTGTGCCGCGAAACTGATTGACTATGCTGCAGTTCATGGCGCCGTGTCCCACGACAAGCACATTTTTGCCTGCCGCAAGCTGTGGCCTTAGCACCTGCTCAATAAATTCTCCTGTTCTGTGATACAGCTCCTCAAAGCTCTCTGCGCCGTCCTTTGCCACATATTTTTCCGGCTCCTCAAAGAGCAGGTAGACAGGGCATTCAGGCTTTTGCCTGATGTTCTTCACTCCCTCATAATCACCGAAGCACATCTCGTGAAGCCTGTTGTCAGTGATAATCTCTACTGCAGGGTTTCTGTCTGCAAGAAAAATCCTTGCTGTCTCCTGTGCCCTTTTAAGTGGGGAGCAGTAGCATATGTCAAAGTCTATATCCTTATATTTTTCTGCGGCATCGTAAGCCATCTGCCTGCCGGTTTCGTTGAGTGGGATATCCACCTCCCCCTGCAGCCTGTGCTCCTCATTCCAATCTGTTCTTCCATGTCGCAAAATATAAAACATAATTAATCCTCGATTTCTCCATTTCTATGTCGCTCGAAGAAATGCTTTGTCTCCTTAACAACAACACCGCTAAGAGCAAACAGCGCTATCATATTTGGCAGAGCCATGAGACCGTTGAAGATATCAGCGATGGTCCACACCGCACTTACAGTCATATAAGGTCCGATGAAAACAGCAAGGATATATATCCAGCGATAAACCTTTACGTATTTCATCCTGCCGCCGCTCAAATACTCTAAGCACCGCTCACTATAATAATCCCAACCGAGTATAGTTGTAAAGGCAAAAAATACAAGACACAGCATAAGTACAAATGCTGATATCTCTTTCGGGAAAGGAAGTCCGTTCTGGAATGCGTATGTAGTAACCTGCACGCCCTCTAGTCCGTCAACCTGCCATGCGCCGGTGAGCACGATGGAAAGTCCTGTAAGTGTACATATAACAATTGTATCAATGAAGGTTCCTGTCATGCTGACAAGTCCCTGACGTACAGGCTCCTTTGTCTGGGCTGCTGCCGCTGCAATCGGGGCACTACCAAGTCCTGCCTCATTTGAAAAGATTCCTCTGGCAACACCCTTTTGCATTGCAACAAGAAAGCTTCCCACGGCACCGCCTGTTATGGCCTTCGGTGAAAACGCTGCCTTTACTATTGTAGCAAACGCTGCCGGAACCGCTGTGATATTGCATACCACAAGCACGAGCACAAATACAATATATATAACAGCCATGAAAGGTACTATTATCTGGCTGACACTTGCAATACGCTTTACTCCGCCGATAAGCACTGCTGCCACGCAGAATGCCAGTACAAGTGAAGCAATGATAACTGACCATGAATACTCACCAAGGAACGGTAAAACCTTTACTGTATGCTGGTTTTTAGGGTCAAAAAAGTTGTTTACAGCACTTGATATTCCGTTTACCTGGCTGAATGTTCCTATTCCGAAAAGTCCAACGCATACGCCGAAAAATGCAAATATCTTTGCAAGCCATTTCCATTTTGCGCCCATTCCCTGCTCTATGTAGTAGAATGGTCCGCCGAGACTATGTCCGTCCTTGCCGATGACACGATATTTTACAGCCAAAAGTCCCTCTGAATACTTTGTTGCCATGCCAAAGAAGGCTGCAAGCACCATCCAGAAAAGAGCTCCCGGTCCTCCTGCACCGACTGCAGTTGCTACACCGACTATGTTGCCGGTTCCGATTGTTGCGCTAAGCGCGGTACAGAGTGCGCCAAAGCTCGTAATCTCGCCATCGCCGCCATCTTCATTTTTGACCATCCACTTTAGTGCCAGAGGAAGCTTTCTCATCTGAAGAAGCCCCAGACGAACTGTGAGCATTATACCTCCTGCCATGATGAGCACCATGAGCGGCACTCCCCAGACGAAATTGTCCACTGCACTAAGAAAATTGTTGATTGTGTTCCACATTGAAATACTCCTGCCTCTCTTTTTTATCTAAACACAAGGTCTTTGTGTTTTGAGCAAATACTATTGATATAAATAATTTCATCCGGAAACAATTGAAAAAGCAGGCTTAGCAGCACTTACGTGAATTGAAATAAAAAACCCCATATACGCTGCATATACAGTCTGATACATGGGATTAAGAAGATTATCTTAAGAATATCTGTCCAATATCTTCTCCGTCCTGTTGCCTGAGAGATTCGTACGAGAAGCAGCCTGTGCCATGATATATTCATAGTCACTGCACTCCTACTGCTTCCTATTCGTACGTTGCACCTTCGGCCCCCGCCAAGCGGGTGTCTCCAGAGAGTCGATCCATTTACAGTTGCACCGCCTGCTGCGGCACCTGAGAGTTTTACTCCTTCGGTAGGCTTTGATAAGGTAAAATCGCTGCCGTTTTCCTGCAAACTTCATCTCGAAATTGTTTATTTTAAATTTATTGTTTTTATTAACCGTTAAGAATTATATGACATATATATGATTTAATCAATAGTACAAATGTACTAAACTGTCTCAACCTTAATCACATTGGTGTTGCCTGTCTTACCGTTGATGAGACCTCCTGTGAGCACTATATGATCACCCTTTTTGAGCTTCATGACACTCTTCGCCTCGTTCATCGCATTGTAGAACATAACCTCCATTGAGTTGTATTCCTCGCACAGAACCGGCTTTACACCCCAGCTCAGGTTCAGCTTGCGCCATGCTTTTTCAGAGGTTGTCATGCCTATTATATCAACAGGGCAGCGGAAACGGCTGACCATGCGCACTGTACGTCCTGTCAGTGAGCTGACTACGATACATTTCGCATCCACATCTATTGCCATGGCACATGTAGCATGTGAAATGGCATCGACTATGCTTTTTGTCTGGAAATCCGCATTGGCAAATCTCTTGCCGTAGTTTATCTGCTTTTCTGTATACTCTGCTGTCTCTGCCATATTTTTTACAGCCTCTACAGGATATTTACCTGCTGCAGACTCTCCCGAAAGCATGATAGCTGATGAGCCGTCGTATACCGCATTGGCTACATCCGAAAGCTCAGCTCTTGTAGGACGCGGATTGTGAATCATGGACTCAAGCATCTCTGTTGCTGTGATTACGCGTGTACCAAGCATACGGCACTTGTTGATAAGATACTTCTGTATTGCAGGCACCTCAACTCCCGGAATCTCAACACCGAGATCTCCTCTTGCTATCATGATTCCATTTGCTATCTCACAGATTTCCTCCACATGATCTACACCTGAGCGGTTCTCTATCTTTGCAATGATTTCGATGTCCTCTCC
>OQVN01000153.1_pt1 | contig 26574 bp, 24 predicted proteins | sample 1691621 | NCBI WGS metagenome assembly OQVN01 (sample SAMN03418278, study PRJEB22391) | human gut metagenome | biome: human-gut; feature: organic feature; material: feces | host: Homo sapiens | place: Tanzania | collected 2013-01 | reverse complement strand
ACCCCCGACATTCTGGGTGTAAACCAGACGCTCGTACCAGCTGAGCTAAGAGCCCTTATGTTTTGGAATATTAACATATATAAAAAATTCTGTCTATATGAAAAAACGAAAAGATTTTATTTATAACAATTTGTTATGCAATTTTAATGATTGACAGTTTTTTTTAGCTTCGTAATACTAATATATTATGGAAGAAAATCTAATTCACGAAAAAGCCGAAAGGATTCGGGATGTAATCCGCTATATAAAAAGATTTAAGAATGCGCTTGTTGTAATTTACATAGACGACACACTTATTGACAGTCCGTATTTTCTAAACCATATAAGAGACATTTGTTTTATCCATGAAGCAGGCTTAAAAGTGATTCTAGTTCCCGGAGCAAGCAAAAAAATAAATGAAATTCTTTTAAATGCAAATATAAAATGGAAAATACATTGCAACTGCCGCGTAACAGGATCAGAAGCAATGCCCCTTATAAAAACAGCGGCCTTTGATGTTTCAAACCAAGTAATGACAGCTCTTGCAGGCGAAAAGAAAACCGCAGTTATTGGAAACTGGGTTAGAGCCAGAGGAAAAGGTGTTATAGACGGATTTGATTACGGCACAAGCGGTGAAATAGAAAAGCTTCAAACTGATTCAATAAAAACAATTTTAGATAACGGATTTATTCCTATTTTTCCTTGCATAGGATGGAGCATAGCCGGAAAACCTTACAACATTTCTTCAATTGAACTTTCTCAGCAAATCGCAATCAACTTAAATGCAGACAAGCTTTTTTTCCTTGTTCCAAATGCAGAAATCAATTCAGAAAATTTTTTAATTCCAAAAGAAATTGGACTTTCTCCAGAAGGAAATGTTCCGGCTTTAAATTTAGAAGAAGTTGAATTATTTTTAAAAACAAACGAACCCTCGGTAAATTCAATTGAAAATAACGAAAATTCTACCGAACGTTTGGTAAATTTAGATAAAAATGTTTCACATGAAACAAATAGAATATATTTGAAAGAAAAAATTTTCACTCTTCTAAAAAAAGCAGAAAAGGCTTGCACTCAAGGAGTTGACAGAGTTCACATTCTAAATGGATTTATAGACGGAGTTGTTCCATGTGAAATATTCAGCGATTTAGGTTCAGGAACAATGGTTTACAGCAACAACTACGGAAAAATCAGAGAAATGACAAGAGAAGATATTCCAGCAGTTCTAAATGTAATGCAGCCATTTATAGAATCAGGAGTTCTTCTTCCCAGAACAAAAGAAAGCCTTTCTGCTCAATTCAATGACTTTATTGTATATGAACTTGACGGCGCAATCAGAGCTTGTGCTTCACTTATTCCTTATTCTGATGGACAGACAGAAATTGCAGGTGTCGCAGTTGAAAAAAACTGTTCACACATAGGAATTGGCCCAAGAATGATAGAGTTTCTCGTGAAGCAAGCAAAAAATAAAAACTCAAAAGGAATATTCTTGTTAACAACACAAACAGCAGATTGGTTTGAAAAACTAGGATTTAAACTTTCAGATATATCAACTTTGCCAAAAGAAAGAAAAGAAAAATGGAATCCAAACAGAGGCTCAAAAGTATTAAGACTTTTTTAACGGCAAAACATTAATTCAAATTTTAAAATAAAGAATAAATGCCTGTGTTTCACGTGAAACATGGGCATTTTTTTTTCAACAAAATCTAAAAATGTATTTGTTAAGAATATTAGGTTCAATTTCGAGTTTTATGATTTAATGTCATTATCGTGCTTAATCTGATAATCTGTTGAAAAGATTGCAGTGTCAAGCACAGCAATGACAGTCTTGTTAGCATAGGAGTAATTGTTTAGCAGCTGTTTTATTAAAACTCGACATTCTACCTATTACTCAATGATGAAAGAAATTGATATTCAATTATAAAACTCGAAATTAAAGTTAAATAACATTTTGACAAGTATTTTTTAAGTCTTGAATAGAATAGATGTAAAATAATTTCAAAAAATTTTCTATAAATGAATTGTTTCACGTGAAACGCAAATGTGGAAAAACTATGGAAATTTTCAAGATTTAAAATGAAATTAAATTTCAAAATTTTGTAAATTTTTACTTTATAAGAAAATACAAGAGTTTTTAAGTTATTAAAGAAAAATCTATGCTTGTGGAAAACTTGTTGAAAAATACTATTTCACGTGAAACAGTAAAAAAATATCTATATTTAAATAAAGATAATACAAAATTTAAATAAACTTATAGTAAAAACAAATTTGACAAAAATTTAGTAAAATTTTACAAAAAAAAGCCGTGGAAATTCAAAAGAAAATCCACGGTACTTTTTTTAAGCTTTTATAAACTATTTTTTCTCATCTTCATCGTTGGCAATTCTATCAACTCCAACAACATAATCAGGATCTGTTATTGAAACAACTTTGATTCCGCTTGCTCCCCTGCCCTGCACTGTTATATCCTTCGCTTCAACACGGACAGAAGTTCCCTGGCTCGTAATACACATAATGCTATCTGTATCACGAACACACAAAGCTCCTATAATTTCACCTTTATCTTCAACATTGCCAAATATCTTTTGACCGCCAGTTCCTCGTCCATGTGCATTGAATTCTGCGGAATCAACTCTTTTTCCTATGCCTTTTTCCGTAACTACAAGAATTTTTGAATCAGGCTCTGTATGAATTCTTATAGCAGAACAAAGCTCATCGCCTTCAGAAAGCTTCAATCCTGCAACACCTCGGCTAGATCTTCCCATTGGACGAACATCTTCTTCATTGATTCTTAGAGCTTGTCCACGGCGACTTACAAGAAGCAGTTCATCTTTTCCTGTTGAAAGAATTGCGCTTACAAGAGTATCTCCTTCATCAAGACGAACAGCCTGCATTCCACGGGATTTTGCATTTCTAAAGTCGCTTGTAGGAGTTTTCTTTACAACGCCGTTTGCAGTAGCCATAAACAAATAATTGTTCTCTGAAAATTCCTTTAAACTGACAATTGTTGTAATATCTTCATTCGCACTGACAGCAAGAAGGCTTTTTATATGAGAACCTCGGCTTGTTTTTGACGCTTCAGGAATTTCATGGACTTTTATCCAATAAGCTTTTCCTTCCGTTGTAATAAACATTAAATAGTCATGCGTTGAAGCAACAAACATTTGATTTATATAGTCTTCTTCAACAAGCTTTGCTGAAATAGTGCCTTTTCCGCCTCTTCCCTGACTCTTGTATTGGCTTACAGAAACTCTTTTTATATAGCCAAGCTTAGAAACAAGAATGACCATATCTTCTTCTTTTATCATATCTTCAACATTTATGCTTTCCACTTCGCCAGCAACAATGTCAGTTTTTCTGTCATCTCCGTATTTTTCAGAAAGCTCATTTGTTTCATCTTTTATGATAGCAAGAATTTTTTCATGGTGAGCAAGCAAATCTTCGCAATGAGCGATAAAAGCTTTTACTTCTTCCATTTCTTTACGAAGCTCATCAATGCGCAAATTTGTAAGGCGACCAAGACGCATTTCAACAATTGCTTCAGCCTGAATCTCATCAAATCCAAAACGCTGCATAAGCTTGGCTTTGGCCTCAGTTTCATCACGGCTAGAGCGAATCATTTTTATAACTTCATCAATCGCATCAACAGCTGTAATCAACGCTTCTAGAATATGTTCACGTGCTCGTGCTTTGTTCAAGTCAAAAGTTACACGGCGAGTTATAACTTCATCACGATGATCTACAAAACATTTTATAATCTGCTTTAAATTTAAAATCTGCGGACGTCCTTTTACAAGCGCAAGATTTATAACTCCAAAACTTGACTGCAACGCTGTTTTTGCAAAAAGCTGATTTATTACAACTTTTGTTATTGCACCACGCTTCAAATGAATTACAATTCTCATTCCGCTTCTGTCGGAAGACTCGTCATTTATTGCGCTGATTCCATCAATAACTTTATCACGCGCAAGTTCACCGATTTTTTCACAAAGAGTTCTAGTATTCACTCCATACGGAACTTCTGTAAATACAATCGATTCAAGTCCTGTTTTGCTTACTTCAATATTAAATCTTCCGCGGACAAGAATTTTTCCACGTCCAGTTCTGTAAGCATCTGCAATTCCCTGTTTTCCAAAAATAATTCCGCCTGTTGGAAAATCGGGTCCTTTTATATGATTTAAAAGATCATCGACTGTTATATCCTGATTATCAATATATGCGCTTATGGCACTTGCAACTTCACGCAGGTTGTGAGGAGGCATATTTGTAGCCATTCCGACAGCAATTCCAACAGAGCCATTGCATAAAAGAAACGGAAATTTTGAAGGCAAAACTGTAGGCTCTTCCTTTGTGTCATCATAGTTAGGAATCATGTCTACAGTATCTTTGTTTATATCCTCAACCATTTCCTCGGCAATTTTTGTCATTTTTGCTTCGGTATAACGGTAAGCAGCTGGAGGATCTCCGGCTATTGTTCCGAAATTTCCGCCCGGATGAACAACAATATAACGCTGGCTAAAATCCTGTCCAAGTCGAACAAGAGCATCATAGACAGAAGCATCTCCATGAGGATGATATTTTCCAAGAACATCACCGACAATGGTTGCGCATTTTTTTGTTTTTCCGCCTGCAGAAAGATGATTTTCTTCCATGGAATAAATAATTCGGCGGTGAACAGGCTTTAAACCATCGCGGGAATCAGGAAGAGCTCGGCTTACAATAACAGACATCGAATAGTCAATAAAAGCCTGCTTTACTTCATTTTCAATTGGAATTTTTATAAGATTTGTTGTATTTTCTGTATTTTCCATTTTTTATCCTAAACATCCAGATTTGCATAGACAGCATTTTCTTCGATAAATTTTCTGCGTGGCTCTACTTCTTCTCCCATACAGATACTGAAAATTTTGTCTGCGGCAACTGCATCTGGAATCGTAACTACTTTCATTCTGCGTGTTTCTGGATTCATAGTTGTATCCCAAAGCTGATTTCCATCCATTTCTCCAAGACCTTTATAACGCTGAACATCCGCTTTTTCTCTTTTGTCTCCAAGTTTTTCTAGCTCAGCATCGCGCTCTTCATCGGAATAAACATAAATTTTTTGTTTTCCAATTTCAATTTTAAACAAAGGCGGCATAGCAAGATAAACGTAGCCTTTTTCAATAAGCTCAGGCATATATCTAAAGAAAAATGTCAAAAGCAAAGTTCTAATGTGGCTTCCATCAACATCGGCATCAGCCATTATTATAATTTTATGATAACGGAGCTTTTCTATATTGAAATCTTTTCCAAACCCAGCACCAAGAGAAGCAATTACAGGCTGAAGTTTTTCATTATTAACAACTTTATCTGCGCGAACTTTTTCAACATTGAGCATTTTTCCCCACAAAGGAAGAATTGCCTGCGTTTTAGCATCGCGTCCTTTTTTCGCAGAGCCTCCCGCAGAATCTCCCTCTACAATATAAACTTCACATTCAGCGGCATTTTTAGAGGAACAATCGCTTAACTTTCCAGGAAGCCCAAAACTGTCTATGTTGTTTTTACGGCGCGCGCTGTCTTTAGCTTTTCTAGCGGCAATTCGGGCAGCGGCCTCTCCAACAGCTTTTTCAAGAATCATCGTTGTAATCTGCGGATTCTGCTCACAGAAAAGTGTAAGTTTCTCTTTTACAAGAGAATCAACATAGCCACGAACTTCTGAATTTCCAAGCTTGGTTTTTGTCTGACCTTCAAATTGCGGTTCTGGGATTTTTAATGATAAAACAGCAGTAAGACCTACCCTAACATCGTCTCCTGTAAGTTTTTCATCTTTGTCGAGTTTTTTAAGGAGCTTTTCATTTTTTTCAAGAAACTTATTTAAAACCACAGTAAGCGCAATTTTAAAACCGTCAAGATGAGTTCCGCCTTCTCTAGTATTAATATCGTTTACATAAGAAAAAATATTCTCAGAATAGCTGTCATTATATTGCATCGCAAGTTCTATAATCACATCATTTTCTTCGCCATTAATATAAATTGGCTCCTCTGGAATTATTTTCTTTCCTTCATTCAAATAACTTACATAATGCTTAATTCCGCCTTCAAACTTAAAAACAACTTCCTTTGGATTTTCAAGACGCTCATCTCTAAAAACAATTGTTATTCCAGGATTTAAAAATGCAAGCTCTCTAAGCCTTGTAGAAAGAACATCAAAATTATAAGTTGTTGTTTCTGTAAAAATCGAAGAATCTGCTTTCCAGCGGATTGTAGTTCCATGAAGTTCTGTGTCGCCGATGCATTCAACTTTAGACTTAGGAATTCCTTCAGCATATTTTTGATGATAACGTTTTCCATCTTTGCTTACAAAAGCCTCCATCCATACAGAGAGCGCATTTACACACGAAACTCCAACTCCATGAAGTCCTCCAGAAACTTTATAGTTTGACTTGTCAAATTTTCCGCCGGCATGAAGTCGAGTAAGAACAAGCTCAAGCGCTGAAATGTGTTCTGTAGGATGAATATCAACTGGAATTCCACGTCCGTTATCTTCTACACGGCAAATATCATCTTTTTCAAGAGCCACAGTAATTTGAGTACAGTAACCAGCCATCGCTTCATCAATACTGTTGTCCACAACTTCATAAACAAGATGATGAAGTCCATTTGGTCCTGTAGAACCTATGTACATTCCAGGTCTTTTTCTTACAGCTTCAAGTCCTTTTAAAACCTGAATGCTTCCTGCTCCGTATTGATTATTTTCTTCAGACATGAAAAACTCCGAAATTTCCGCAAAATGAAATGTATATAAAATAGAAATAAATTGAAAAATAAGTATACTCATATTGAAGAAAAAAGTAAAGACAGAGTATAATTGTAAGCTATGAGTGAACAGAATTACCGCGCTTTTTGGGATGAAGCCTTAAAACAAATCCATGATGAATACAAATCAAAAGGACTGGAATCAGAATTCAAGCTTTGGTTCAACATGGAATATGTAGAAGATACAATTGAAAATATAACCGTATCTGTACCCTCTGATTTCATGTGGATCAGCATGGTAAATAAAGGCTATGTAAACGCAGTAGAATCAAAAATAGCTGAACTGTCAGGACAAAACATAAATTTAATTTACATACTGAAAAAAAGGAATTCTCAAAAAGAATCTGAAACTACAAATTCTGTACCCAAAACTACAACCACTGATTCCAACAATTCAAATATTTTAAATGAAACAAAAACTGATTTAGAAAAAGAATCTGTACCCATAAATTCTGTACCTTCTTTTAAAATTCATCCACAGTTAAGCGAAGATTACACATTTGAAAAATTCGTAAAAGGAGAAAACAGCGAATTTGCCTACAGCGCATCTCTTGCAGCCGCAAAAGAACCTGGCAGAAGGTTTAATCCTCTTTTAATCTACGGAGGAGTTGGACTTGGAAAAACCCACTTAATGCAGTCAATTGGAAATTACATCTATAATAATCCTCCTGAAGGAAAAGAAAACATAAAAATTTGCTACATAAGCGCAGAAAATTTCTTAAACGAATTTACTTTTTCCTTAAGAGACGGAACTTCTGAAAAATTCAAAAATAAGTACAGAAAACTTGATGTTCTGCTCTTAGATGACATTCACTTTCTCGAAGACAAAATTCAAACGCAGGAAGAACTTTTTTACACATTTGAAGAACTTTACAGAACTCACGCTCAAATTGTATTTACTTGCGACCGCCCGATTTCAGAACTAAATGGAATTGAAGACAGATTGAAATCAAGGTTTTCAATGGGAACAACAATAGATTTACAGCCTCCAAGCTACGAAATAAGAAAAGCAATTCTCTTAAAAAAACTTGAAATAAAGAAAAAATCAGTTCCGGAAGATGTAATTGACTTCATAGCTAAAAATATTCAGTCGAATGTGAGAGAACTTGGAGCTTGCCTTGACAAAATGATTGGCTATGCTGAGCTTCTTCAAAAAAATCTTACAATTGATATTGCAAAAAAACTTTTAAGCGACAATATAAGCAAAGTTTCCGACGGTTCAATTTCAATAGACACAATTCAAAAAGTTGTTGCAAACCATTACAACATTTCTTTAAGCGACATAAAAGGCGTAAAGAGAAACAAAAAAATAGCATATTCACGCCACATTGCAATCTACATTTCGCGGATTTTAACGGAATCTTCATTCAATGAAATTGCTGCTGAATTCGGCGGAAAAGATCATTCAACAATAATGCACAGCTACAACACGATTGAACTTCAGCTTAAAACAGATGAAAGTTTGAACTCAACAATTGAACTTCTTATAAAAGAGATAAAAGATTACAAGAGACTTTAATTTCAGTGGAAAACTATATTCAAATATGTTATAATCTTGTGGAAAAAATAAGGATTTTATGAAAAAAGTGAATTTGTGGAAAAAAAGTGAATTCATTTCGCTAGTTTTTACACAACTTAATTTCTTTCAATGTAAAAAGAAAAATCACTTTTCCATAAATCCACAGGCACTATTACTACTATTACTAAAATTTATAAATTTATAAATTTAATATAGGTTGTGTATAAAAATTCATTTGCTTCTAAAAAGCGAATAATTATGCAAAAGTGTATAGTAAAATCAGGAGAAATATATGAGATTTACATTTGACAAAGACACAATGATTAAAGAAATTTCAATTGCCCAAGAAATTATTTCAACAAAAAACATGGGCTCAATTCTTTCAAACATTCTTATTATAGCTCAAGAAAATAAACTGACTATAAAAGCAACTGATATAAAAGTTAACTTTGAAACTCAAGTTCCTGTTCAAATAACTGAAGAAGGAACAACAACAGTTTACTGCGATAAATTCATGGGAATTTTAAATTCTCTTCCTTCTGGAGAAATTGAATTTAATCAAGAAAAAAAAGAAGGCGAAGAGCAGTCCATAAATGTAATAATCAAGCCTGTAGATAAAAAGATTAAATTTCAGATGAAAAGTATGTCTCAGGAGAAATTTCCTGAGTTTTATTCAGCTGAAAATGTTCCTTATTTTGAAGTTTCATCAAAAGATATAAAAGAAATGATAGCTCAAACTTCTTTTGCAGTAAGCGAAGATGAAACACGCTATTTTATGAACGGTGTTTTCTTTGAGAAAAAAGGAGACAACTTGAATATGGTTGCCACAGACGGCCGTCGCTTGAGTTTTGTTTCAAAATCGATTCTAGCTGGAATAAGTGAATTTCCTTCAGCTATAGTTCATCCAAAAATTTTGAATATTATATTAAAGCATGCTCCGGAAGAAGGAAATATTTTTGTAGCTGTTGTTGATAAAATGATTTTCTTTAAGTTTGGAAATTACAGATTTGGCGCGGCTCTTTTGGAAGGTCAGTTTCCTAATTATGAGCGTGTTATTCCTGAACATCAGGCTTATAGTTTTCAGGTTTATAGAGCTGATTTAGTAGATGCCCTCAAACGAGTTGCTCTTATGGTTGATAAAAAGGCTGGACGCATATTCTTTAACATTTCTGATGGGGTTTTAAAAATAACATCTTCGCAGTCAGATATGGGAAGCGCAGACGAAGAAATTCCATGCCAATATCAAGGTGAATCTTATACAATAGCGTTGAATTTCCGCTATGTTGAAGAGCCTTTAAAAGGCATAAATTCTGAAAAAATTGCATTTGAATTCACAGAGGAAATGAAAGCCGTTACAATGAGACCAGAGCCAGCTGAAGATTATTTCCACATAATAATGCCGATGCAAAAGGAATAGAAAATAAAGCATAAAAAATGCCTTTTCTTTCTCTGTCTCCTTATAATTTTAGAAATCTCTGCAATGAAAACATAGATTTGTCTTCAAAAGAAATTTATTTTGTTGGAAAAAATGGACAGGGAAAGAGTAATCTCCTTGAATCTCTTTATTATTCTGCTTATGGTTCGTCATTTAGAACTCATATCGATTCAGAAATTATAAAAAAAAATGAAAGTGAAATGAGTCTTCGCTGTTTGTTCAGGGAAGAAAATGGAACTTCTCATACAACTTCAATTATTTTAAAAGAAAAACTTAAAAAAATAGAAAAAGACGGAAAAATTCTTCATGACAGAAAAGAACTTATAAATACAATGCCTTGTGTTCTTTATAGCCATGAAGATTTGGACTTTGCAATAGGTTCTCCAGAAAGAAGAAGATTTTTCATAGATCAATCGTTGAGCATGTATGATGTTCTTTATATTGATATTATGAGAAAATATAAAAGAATTTTAAAAAACAGAAATTTGTGTTTAAAAGAAAAACATTACGATTTGCTTGGAACTTATGATTTTCAGCTTGCTCAAAATGGACTTGAAATTCAGAAAAAAAGAAAAGATGCTGTTTTTGGTTTTAATCAGATTTTTGGAAAACTTTATGAGCAGGTAACTGGAATTTCTGGAGTTTCCATAAAATATATTCCATCTTGGAAAAATAAATCAGATAATTTAAATTCTCCTTTTTTTGATAGAAATATTCCGTCAATTGAGTATGTTGTCGATTATTTAAATAAAACAAGGGAGCAGGAAAAAATAATTGGCTCTTCAATGAGCGGACCTCACCGAGATAAAATTGTGTTTGAAAAAGAAGGAATACCATTTGTTCCTACTGCATCTACTGGACAAAAAAGGCTTATAGCTTTGATTTTAAGGACGGGGCAAGCTGTTTTTTATAAGCAGATTACTTCAAAAAAGCCAGTTTTGCTTATGGACGATGTTCTTCTTGAACTTGATCCTGAAAAAAGACAAAAAGTGACTTCTCTTTTGCCTGAATACGATCAGCTTTTTTGCACTTTTCTTCCTGGAGAACCTTATAAAAATTACAAAAAAGAAAGCACAAGAGTTTACAAAATCCAAGATGGAAAATGGGAAGATTCAGAATGAGCGATGAAATAGTTTCTTTTAGCCAGATAATTTCAAATGCCTTTAATTCTATAAAAGTTGAAAATGCGCAGAATTCTGTAAATATTTATGACGAATGGAAAAAAATTCTTTCGCGAATAAAGACAAATTCCTCAAATCCAAATGAAGGTCTTAATATGGCAGGACATAGCCGTGTAATTGACTTGAAAAATGGAATTTTGCTCATTGAAGCTGATCATCCGGGCTGGATTTCTCTTATACAGTTTCATAAAAAATATATACTCAATGGATTTAGAATGAAATTTCCTGAAGTTGAATTTAAAACTCTTGCATTTCGCTTAAAAGGAAATAAAGGTGAAATTGCATCAAAAATAGAAAACAAAGATTCAATTTATAAAAAAGTTGAAAAAAGACTTGAAATTGAAGAAGAAATTAACAAAAAATCAGGAATAAGCAATAATAAGAATATAAAAAAATCAGAAAAAAAAGATTTTCCTCCAGAATTAAAAGTTCTTTTTGACGATTTAAGAAAAAGTATGTTGACCAATCTTGAAAAATAATGATAATATCTGCTCTACTAATCTGAAAAAAATTTTATTTATATAGGAGTCTTATTATGTTACGTACATATCAGCCTAGCAAAGTAAAGCGCAATAGAAAATTTGGTTTCCGTGCACGTATGGCAACTCGCGGTGGACGTATGGTTCTTGCTAGAAGAAGAGCTAAGGGCCGCTACAAGCTTACAGTTTCTGACGAAAAGAAGCCTTACTGATTTATCTGAATTAAAGGATGGATACGGACTTGTTAAAAACAGAGCGTTTTAGAAGGCAAGAACATATAAAGCGCTTTGCCGACATCCAGAAACTTTTTAAAACAGGGAAGAGATTCAGTGTTGCTGGAGCTAAAATTTTTTTTTCTAGAAACAATTTGGATTTTAACAGAATTGCTTTTCCTCTTCCCCGTGGCTATGGTAATGCTGTTGAAAGAAATAGGTCTAAACGCTATAGCCGTGAAACATATCGTTTTTTTAAAGCGCGCCTGAACACCGGTTTTGATATTCTTTTTTTAGTTTATCCCGGAAATGATTCGTTCCTTTCGCGGTGCGGACAATTTAAGACATTATGCAAAAAAGCTGGCTTATTAAAGGAATAAGAAATTTTTTCGTAAGTTTTCTAATTCTTTTTATAAGATTTTATCAAGTTTGTATTTCTCCTTTATTTCCTCCATGCTGCCGTTATACTCCAAGTTGTTCTGCCTATGCATTGGAGTCAATTCAAAAACATGGTCCTGTAAAGGGTCTTTATTTCGCCATAAAAAGAATTCTCAGATGCAATCCTTTTTGCAAGGGAGGCTATGATCCTGTTCCTTAAAGGCGTAAAAAGGAAAATTTATGGAAAAAAACACTATTTTAGCAATAGCTCTTTCGACAATTGTGCTTATTGTTTCTTTGTTTATTCAGACAAAGTATGTTATGCCGCGTCAGCAAGAAAAGGCACGCGAACAAGCTGCTGAATTTGAGGCAAAAAAAGAAGAGCAAGAAGCTCAAATAAAAGCTGAAAAAGAAATGATTTCTGCATCATTTTCAGAGACTACAGTTCAGAATTCAGAAGATGTTCAGGAATTTGTAATTTCAACTAACAAAGCAAAGATAACATTTACAAACAGAGGCGGAGACATTATAAGTTACCAGCTTCTTGAACATAAGGATAAAGAAACTGGTTCTGGTGTTGAAATGGTAAATAATATAACTAGTTCAAATAGAGCGTTCAGTCTTTCTTTTGGTGGAACTGAAAATCCTGCTTTAAATGATGTATTCAATGTGACAAAAAAAGATGATTACACAATTCTTTTCTACCGGGATTACGAGATTAAAGATTCAGAAGGAAATCCGAAGAAATTCACACTTGGAAAAAGATATACTTTCAGTCCTGATGATTATGCTTTTAAACTTGATATTTCTATAATTTCAAAGGAAGGCGGAAAATTTGAACTTGGAGGCGCATCTTATACTTTAAGAACAGCTCCACAAATTGGTCCAAGATATGACAAGAAAAACCGCTATGAAGTAAGACAAGTTCTTGCATTGAACGGTGGAAAAAAATTCCGCAAGAATATTTCAGATAAATTTTACGATTTGAATTCTGTAGATTGGGCTGGAGTTGGCGGTAAATATTTTACAATGCTAGTTAAGCCATCTTCTCCTTCTGATATGATTGGGAAAATAAAAGTTTCTTCAAAATCTGAAAATGAAGATGGATGCCAGATTTTTATTCCAAGAAAACCTGTTTTGGACGAAACTTCAAATGATACTTATTACATTTATGTGGGACCTCGTCAGGAACGTGAGCTTATAAAATATAATGACCAAACAAAAAATGCATGGAATCTTTCAAATGCGAAATTTAACGAAGCCTTGCAGACAAGTGGATTTCTTTCTTGGATTGAAATAATTTTAAAATGGTGTCTTGAAAAAATAAATTTGTTCGCTCACAACTGGGGAATTTCTATAATAATTCTTACAATTCTTTTGAAGATTGTTTTGTTCCCACTGAATAAAAATGCCGCTATGGGCTCTCTTAAAATGCAGAAAATTCAGCCTAAAATGAAAGTTATTCAGGAAAAATATAAGAACGACCAGCAGAAACTTAGCATGGAAATGCAGAAGCTTTATAAAGAAGCTGGATACAATCCGATGTCTGGATGTCTCCCGATGGTTGTTCAGATGTTTATTTTGTTTGCTCTTTATAATGTTTTCAATAATTACTTTGAATTCCGTGGAGCAAGCTTTGTAAAAGGATGGATTGAAGATCTTTCAGCTGGAGATAGCATTTGGACTTGGAAACGCAATATTCCGTTTATTTCAGCATTTACAATGAATAATCTGCGTCTTCTTCCGTTTATTTATACTGCGTCTCAACTTTTGAATGGAAAAATAACTCAGTATGGAAATCCTGGAACTGGAGCAAGCCAGTCGCAAATGAAGTTCATGATGTATGGAATGCCGTTGATGTTCTTCTTCCTGTTCTATAATGTTCCGAGCGGACTTTTGCTTTACTGGGCAGTAAGCAATATTATTCAGATTGGACAGCAACTTGTTATAAACAGCGTAATGAACAAAAAACGCTCAGAGCTTGAAAACGAAAAAACTGTAAATAAAAACGTCTTGAAATTCAAAGGCGGGAAAAAGAAAACAAGATAGAATTTAATTTTGAGAGGTAATATATGACTTACGAATATGAAGGAAAAACAGAAAAAGAAGCTATTGAAAAAGCAGCTGCTGAACTTGGACTTGAAAAAGATCAATTTGATGTTGAAATTCTTGAGTCACAGAAAAAAAGTTTATTTAAAAACGGATATGTAAAAATCAGAGTTCACACAGTTGATTCCAAAAATCAGGTTTCTCCAGAATTTGATGGAAAAGTTCCTAATGCAACAACAAGAGCTAATGACCCTTCGTTAGTTTCAAATCCTCTTCCTCAGGATGAAATTGAAGAAAAAATTATTGATTTTGTAAAAACTCTTATTGGAAAAATGGGATATGAAGCTGCTGTTGAAATTATGTTCCGTGAAGAAAAAAAGATTGGAATAAAACTTTCAAGCGAATCGTCTTCAATTCTCATTGGAAGAAAAGGCAAGAATCTTGATGCGATGCAGCTTATCGTAAATGTTTATGCAGGACATCTTGGAAGAGAAGATTTGCGCATTATTCTTGATACAGAAAATTATAGAATTCGCCGTGAAGAAAGTCTTGTTCGCCTTGCTTATGTTACAGCTGACAAAGTTCGCCAGAAGAAAACTTCAATTCTGCTTGAGCCTATGAATCCTTTTGAGCGCCGCCTTATTCATACAACTTTAAATGATATTGCAGACGTTGAAACCAAATCAGAAGGAGAAGGTTTATATAAGCAGGTGCGCGTTATTTATAAAGGTGTTCGCTAATTAAAATCTGGAGAAAAGCTGATGAAAAAAAATATTTGTAAAATTTCAGGATTTTTTTTGATTTTGAATTTTTTTACTGCATTTTTGTCAGCTTATTCTGCGGAAGAAATCCTTGGAAAAGAAAATTTTGAGCTTTTAAAGCAAAACGGAAAAATTCAGGCTAATGAATTTAAACCAAAAGAAGCAAAATTTTCGCTTCTTCCTGATACTGAACTTTCAGATAAAATTGCAGAAGAACTTTCGAACAACGAAGGAGAATTGCCTTCTCTTATTGGAGAAAATATTTATCTTATTCCAAAAGAAAATATTGATTTAAACGAAGCTTCTGTAATTTTACGTTCTGTCAGTAAAATGGAAGGAATGCAATATTATTCTAACGGTGAAAAAAAGTGGGCTACACTTTATCATGACGCATATTGCATTGCAGGTCCGCAAGACAGAACTAGAATTGATGATAAAATAGAAGGCAGTGCGAACGGACTTATTCAGTATTGCCTTTTAAATGACAATTCGCTTGGAAAAACAAACTACGAAGTTTCGTATTTTCAGACTGAAAATGAAATTTCAATGAAGCTTGTAAACACAACTCCTGTATATTATAAGTTTATAAAAGCCGTAAAGCCGGAAAATGTTCATATAAATCTTGTTATGACAGTTTGCGATGATTATGTTGTTGTTTATATGAATGTAAAGGCGAATTTTTTCTCTTTGGGAGTTCTTGAAAAAAGAATGCAAAAATCGCTTTTGAATAGGCTTGCTGCAATTTACACATGGTTTTCTAAGCAAATTTCTGAATGATATTTGGAGGAAAAATGAAAAAATTTATAGGGGCGTTGATTTTTGCCTGCGCACTTATTTTTTATGGAGGATGTAAACCTATGAAATCGTTGGAAGGAAAAAACGGAATTTTTGCTGTAATAAATACAAGCAAAGGAGACATTGTTCTTGAGCTTTTTTATAAACAAGCACCTTTGACAGTAACAAATTTTGTTGGACTTGCGGAAGGAACTTTGGATGCTGCAAAGGGAAAACCTTTTTATGATGGATTAAAATTCCACCGTGTTATTTCTGATTTTATGATTCAGGGCGGAGATCCAAAAGGAAACGGAACTGGCGGACCTGGATATAATTTTGCAGATGAAATAGTAGATGGTCTTGAATTTACGGGTTCTGGAGTTCTTGCTATGGCAAATGCAGGACCTGGAACAAATGGAAGCCAGTTTTTTATAACTCATGTAGAAACTCCTTGGCTGAATGGACATCATACAATTTTTGGTCACGTTGTTGATGAAGCAAGTCAGGCTACGGTAAATGCTATTGCGCAGAATGATGAAATTAAAAGCATAAAAATTATTCGTCAAGGCGCAGAAGCGGAAAAATTCACTGCAACGCAATCTGATTTTGACAAACTTGCTGCAGAAGCTCAAAAAAAAGCATTAGAAGCAAAAGAAAAAGCAAATGCTTCAAAAATTGCAGAAGTAGAAAAGAATTTTCCGGGCTTTGAAAAAGACAAAAATGGAATTTACTATAAAGTAACAAAAGAAGGCTCTGGAAATAAATGCGGCGCAAGAAAATTAGTTGCCACAGAGTACAAAGGATATTTAGTAGACGGAAGCGTTTTTGATCAGTCAAAAGGCAGAGGTCCTCTTGAATTTCAGACTGGAGCAGGGCAAATGATTCCAGGATTTGATATTATGGTTCAAGATATGAAGCTTGGTGAAAAAAGAACAATTGTAATTCCTTCTGATTTGGCGTATGGAGATAGAGGTTATCCTGGTGTAATTCCAGGAGGTGCTTACATTGCATTTGATATTGAGCTTGTAAAGATTAAATAAACTTTTTGAAGATAGGCAAGCACGTTGTTAATAGCAGCGTGCTTTTTTTTATTTAGGGTTTATCAAAATCTTAAAAACGACTGAGTCAAGGTCTTGAGCGTAAACGTGCCTTGTCCAGACGTATTTATTGTGGAAAAGCTATTTATTCACTTTTTTATACCAAGTTTTCCACAAAAATTTAAGAGTTTTGCACATAAATATGTGGAAAACTCCCTTTAAATGCACATAAATTTACACAAGTTTTCCACAATTGGTGGAAAATTCAGTAAATTTATGTTGAGTAAAAAGAGGTTTTTATGGAAACTTTAAGAAAAGTTACAAAGTTTGATATAAATGATATTATGAACATTGAAAAAGAATCGTTTGCAGAAGAAATTCAAGAAAATAAAGATGTTTTTCTTGAGCGCATAGAAACTTTTCCTGATGGATTTTTTATTTTAGAAGATAGAAACAAGACTATTGGATATTTTTCTTCTGAATTGTGGAATTCTGTACCTCAAAAAGGTGACAGTTGTTTTTCTTTAAATCATTCAGCATTGAAAAATCATAAAAAAGAGGGTACAGTTTTATATATAAGTTCTATAGCAATCTTAAATGAGTACAAGGGAAATGGATTAGGGTACAGATTTTTCAATGAAAGTGTAGATAAAATTATAAAATTATTTCCGCAGATAAAAGAAATTGTACTTTTAGTAAATGAAATTTGGCTTGTGGCTTTGCATATATATATAAAATGCGGTTTTATAGAATATGGACGGATACAGAATTTTTTTTCTTCCAATGGAATGAAATCTGATGGAATATTGATGCGAAAAACTGTGGAGCGATAAAAATGAATGATTCTCAATGGAATGTTTTTTTGAGATTTAGAGATGAATTTAAAAATCTTTGTAATCAATGGGGACAGTTTTCAAATGAACTGCACCCATTGCAAAAGGAAGCTGCAAAAAGTGTTCCGGATTACAACTTGGAAACTGCAATTGTCTATAACAAGGCGTATGATGAAGTTCAAAAAACAGACAAAATAAATTTCATTGTTATAGGAGACAATCCTGGAAAGGAAGAGCAGCTGGCTTCTAATCAAAAATATTTGGTCGGACAAAGCGGAAGAATCGCTGAAGGATTTTTTAGGCGCAACTCAGAATTGGGTACAGATTTTAGAAAAAATGTTTTGATTTTGAATAAAACTCCTGTTCATACAGCAAAAACTGTTCAGTTAAAATATATTCTAAAAAACGGAAGCAAAGAAATTGTAAGTCTTATAAACGAAAGCCAGAAAAAAATGGCTCAGCTTGCATTTGAGCTTCACAATGGACTTTTTTCCAATTCTAAAAATGATTTTCCTGAATTATGGCTTGTAGGATATTCTGAATTGAAGAAAAACGGAGTTTTTAATAGGTACAGAGATGAATTGAAAAAGCAATATGAAGGGTACAGTTCTTGGAATAAAGTTTTTGTGTATCAGCATTTTTCAATGAACAGATTTATTGTAGATTTAAATGAATTTAGAAAAGATAATAATCTTCCTTTAAAAAATTGTCTTGAGGAAATTGGCAAGATTCATAAGAACGAAATATTCGGAGATTAAATTTGCTCTATGCTGGACAAATAATTTATAAGTTTGTCTTTTATCAAAAAATCGGCGATTGACATTTGGCTTAGAACAGAAAGTGGACATCCGAATTTTTGGTACTGATTTTTGTAGCTTTCTAAAATTTTCTTTGGAAGAATTGCAGCAGTTGTATTTATTGATTTTGAAATTAGGTTTGAAAAATTTTCAATGTAAATGCATTTTCCGTTAAAATTCTGGCTATAAACAAAGTCGGAGTCAGATATTTCTGTAGATGTGTCGTATTCAATTATATATCTGAAATCTTCTTTTTCCGCCCATTCAAGAATTTCCTGCTTTTTTTTCTTTGAATCTGTGTTTTTTGAGTAAATAAACGCTGATGTTGCTTCGCTTTTTTCTAGCAATGCGGCAATGGATTCTTTTGAGTCAAACGGAATTTCAGTAGTTTCTATATTTGCTGCGGAGAAAACATCTACAAGAGAAGAATGAAATCCCTGCGGAACTGCAATGCATGGTTTTATTTTCTTTGGACTGATTGATTTTTCTGCAAGCTGTAAAAGTCCGTGAAGGCTGGTCTTTGGATTTTTGAATTCGTCCAAAAGAAGAAGTTTAAATAAAATATCTGCTTTGTTGCAAGAAACAACTACTTGCGATGGATTTACTTCCAAATGATGAAATTTATATAAAAATGCGGCTATTGCTATTCTGAGCGGTGCTTCACCGGTTAAATCTGGGATTTTATTTCCTTCCAGGAGGTTTTTATTTTCTTTTATAGCAGTTTTTGCGGATTCAACATAATCTTCTATTGGAGAAAGTATTTTTCTTTTTTCTGGTGAAGATTTTACAAGGTCGCCTGTGTTCGTTAGAATTGCTTTTTCATCGTTATCTGAAGGCATTTTTAAGACTGAATTTTGTTCTTCCTGCTCATTTGAAAAAGGATCAGATAAAATAAAAGTTCCTGAATTTTTTAAAACAGAACTGTCTGCGTCAATATTTTCCGTTACAAAATCGTTTTTTTCTTCAGATTTTTCTTTTGCGCGCTCTTTTATGATTGATTCAACTGTAGGAATTCCTTCATCTTCAGTTTTTTCTTTTGAATGAAGATTTGGTTCTGCGCTGTCTGGATTTTTTACAAAGAATCCGCTTTTAGAAAGAGAATAAATATATCCGTTGGACTCAAGTTCGCTGTAAGCTTTTGTTACTGTGTTTCGGCTTATGTTGTAGTCTTCTGAAAGTGTTCTAATTGAAGGAAGCTTTGTTTCTTCTGGAAGCTCTTTGTTTTCGATTGCATTTACGAAAAACAAATAAAGCTGATGATAAAGCTTTACTTTGCTTGTCTTGTCCAGTTTTATTTCAAAATTGTTCACAAAGCTACTCCGATTTTTATCTGTACCCATAAAAAGGCATTAGATATTATAAAACATGATTTTCAAAAAAGCAAATTATAAGCTGAAACTTTCCGGCAAAAGCTGTTCCAAAGTCATTATTTTGTATTCATCTTTAGATTTCGCCAAGATTATTTTAAAGTCTTTCTTGCAGAATTCAGCAAGAACTTGGCGGCAAACTCCGCATGGCGGGCAAAAGTCTTCTATTTTTCCGTTTTTTCCGCCGACAACTGCTATTGCTTCAAAGTTTTTTTTTCCTTCGCTTACAGCTTTAAAAATTGCTGTTCTTTCTGCGCAATTGCTTGGTCCGTAAGCTGCGTTTTCAATGTTGCATCCTGTGTATATTTCGCCTTCAGAAGTTAAAAGGGCTGCTCCAACATGAAAATTTGAGTATGGAACATAGCTGAAATTTAGCATTTCGGTTGCTTTTTTTATAAGTTTTTCTATGAGGATTTTTTCCATTATTTTGCTGCCTGCTTAAGCTTTATTTTTCTTTTTGAAGAATCTTCATTCTCTTTGTAGAAAATCGCCACGTTTCCTATTATTCTGACAAGAGTTGAGTCTGTCCTTAAAGCTATGTCATTTGCGTATTCTGCGCGGTCTTCTTTGTATTCATTGAATTTTACTTTTATAAGTTCGTGCGCTTTTAGTGAATTTGAAACCATCTGCACAAGGGATTCTGTAACACCGTTCTGTCCTATTATAACAATAGGGTCAAGATTATGGGCGGCTTTTTCAAGTATTTTGCGTTGTTTGCTTGTAAGTTCTAACATATAAATATTTTAGCCGAGGTTTGTGTTAAAGTCAAATGTCTACACCAAGTCCAAATAGCGCAAAATCTGATTTTACAGGGTCAGTTGGAAAAATTTTTTTCATTGCGTTTGTAAGTTCAATTGCTGTTTTTATGGTTGCAGATTTTGGTTTTCCTGATGAAGATGGTTGCAGAATTCCCATTTTTGTGGCTTCCTGCATTACGTGTGTATCCAGCGGAACTAAAAGATTTTCTTTTTTATACCAGGCGTTCCAAAGACCTAAGTCAACTGGTGAATTGTTGCGAACCATCCATCGTAAAAGCATATTTACTTTTTTCGCGGCTGTTGTTTTTGAATGAGGAATCAAGGCGCAGTTTTCTGGAAAAAGTGAACAGATTGTTTCGTGTAAAAATCCTCCGCTATAACGGTTACAGATGAAATTTCCTATGGTGTCAGAATTGTCTAGCATTGATTTTAATGTGTCGAAGAAAACTATAAAGTCATTGTGGGTGTACATCCTGTAGAATGACTTGTTTCCTTGTGTAAAAAAGTCTCTGTATCCTTCTTTTTGTACCCATTGCGAGGGACAGTTTGTTTGCGCTAGTATTTGTTCGATATGCGACAAAATCTGTACCCGTTGGCCGAATGCCATGTTTGCTGCAATAAAAGCCACTGTTTCCTGATCTCTAACGGATTTATATCTGTGCATAAATTTTGACGGATCTTTTTCCAAAAAATCTTTTGTTTCATACTTTTGCGCAAGAAAGACAATTTTTTCTTTTAGTTCAGCTGAAATTGACATAATGACAGTTTAGATTTTTTCGTTTTTTGAATCAACACTTGTTGTACACCTTAAAAACAACTGTTGCTCCTTAAAGAGGCTGTTAATATTTTATAAAAATTCAACATTCGGGCTAAAAAAAATAACAGAAATTTTGCTTTTTGACTTGACAAATCTCCGGGGGGGGGTAAAATGGAAGTAATTATTTTTATTTAGGGTTTATCAAAACCCTAAAAACGGCTGAGTCAAGGTCTTGAGCGTAGGCTTACCTTGATTAGGTGTATTCACTTTTTGCATATCTTGAAATGAGAAATAAATATTGGACATAACGGCTTCGCATAATTATATTCTTTTTAGAAAAAAAATCTTTTTCGAGGTGGAATTATGAAAAAAATTTTGCATTCTATTTTAGCTGCGGTGATGGCTAGCGGAATGGTTTCGGCAGTTTTTGCGAACGATTCAAGGTCGGTAAAAAAGGCGTTGTCTGCAAAGGCGATGAAAAATGACCGTTACACTTTTGAGCTTGCGGAAAATGTTGTTCGAGAACGAGTTGCTTTTCACAATAAATTCGGAATTATGCTTGTTGGAGACTTGTACACTCCAAAAAATGCGGCTGAAAAGATGCCTGGAATTGTGGTTGGAGGTTCTTATGGCTCTGTCAAGGAGCAGGTTGCCGGTTTTTATGCAAACCAGATGGCTTCGCGCGGATTTGTAACTCTTGCATTTGACCCTTCCTTTACCGGAGACTCTGGCGGCGAGGCTCGGAATGTTACTTCGCTTGATATAAACACAGAAGATTTTTGTGCGGCGGTGGATTTTCTTTCAACTTACGGCGGAGTTGATCCTGAAAAAATCGGAGCGATTGGAATTTGCGGTTGGGGCGGAATTGCATTGAATGCGGCTTCGATTGACACAAGAATCAAGGCAACTGCGGCAATCACGATGTACGATATGCACCGTGTTATGGCGAATGGCTATAACGATGTTAACGACAATGCGGAAGCTAGAAAAAAGACAAAGGAAGCATTGAGCGCGCAGCGGACAAAAGATTATCTTTCAGGAAAACCTGAACTGAACGGAGGCCGTGCAGCAAAGCTTACAGGGAACGAGCCTCAGTTTCAGAAAGAATACTGGGATTACTACATTCTGCGCGGCTACCACAAAAATTCTGTAAACAATCCGGGACAAGGCTGGGCAAAAACTTGGGTTCTTGGAATGATGAACACGCCAATTCTTGCATACATTGATGAAATTGAAGCTCCGGTTCTGCTTGTTCACGGTGAAAATGCCCATTCAAGGTATTTCAGCGAGGATGTTTTTAAACGGCTTAAGGGCGACAACAAGGAACTTTACATTGTGCCGGGCGCGGTTCATACCGACTTGTACGACAACTTGGAGAAAATTCCATTTGAAAAAATCACAGACTTTTTTAAGACGAATTTGAAATAAATGCTGGTTAGATTCCTGTTTCAAGCACAGGAATGACATAAAAAAACAAAGCAAGGAAGGAAACATGAAAAAACTTTTAGTTGTAATTTTTGCGGCACTTGTTGCAGGAGGCTCGGTTATGTTCGCGCAGACAAAAACTGGAACATCGGAATATCCTTCAGAAAAATCAGTTATGAAGGATTTGAAAAAAGAAAAAGGAATAATTTTTCCGCTTGGCACACCGAATGTGAATCTTGAAAAATATTTTACCGGCAAGACATTTATAAGCCGCCAGGCAAACGACAGCATAAGCATTTCAAACGTAACTTTTACAAAAGGCGCGCACACTTTCTGGCACGTTCATCACGGCTCATGTCAGATTCTTGTAACGGAAGCCGGACGCGGATATTATCAGATTTGGGGCGAAAAACCGGTTGAACTGAAACCCGGCGTGGTTGCGACAATTCCCGAAGGCGTAAAGCACTGGCACGGAGCCGCACCGAATGCGACAATGCAGCACCTTTCCGTAATGCAAAGAAATCCGGACGTTTCAACAGAATGGCTAGAAGAAGTTGCCCCTGCGGAATATGCGAAACTTGGGAAGTAGGAAAAATTATATTAGAAACAAATTTGACGAAAGCATTTTTCTGTAGTATATTGAAATAAAGGAAATGCCCGATTTCTTGTCGGTCGTCTCCACAATTTTGCGATAAAGCCGCTCAATGTGTCGAATACGAATGGGCGGCTTTACTTTTTAACTCTTCTTATTTTTTAGGTAAGAAAGGGTTGCGATAACTGCACTTGCAACAGCAGCGATGCAATTTATGATAGTCGCCACTGCCAAAACAAGCTCTAAAGTCATACGCAAGTCCTCCCGATTTTCAAGATTCCAGCGAACTGGTTTGAGTTCGGGAGACACCGCCTTAGAAATCAGGCATTTCCAATAAAATAATTATAGTACATTTTATTACTACTGTATATATGTAAGGATAATTTTAAATAATACTAAAAAATCAATCTATAATATATGGTATATTTGGATCATGATAAGCAACTTGTAAAAAATCCATGGTTTTAATTTCTTCTGAGGAAGCATCTAACATATAAAATAGGGTTCTGAACATAAGATTATTTTTTGCTTCGGTTTCAAATTTTTGCGAATATTCACTATCTTCTTTATTGCGTATTATATAAAACTCACGATAGTACATTTTTGTCCCATTCCTTATCATCTGGCGAGTTTCTTTTGTAATGATTTTTTGTTGTTCAAGAGAATCAAATAAATTTGTTATAATAAAAGCCATCACAAGATTTCTTTTAAAAGCCTTATAACAATTCTTTTTAATTGCAATGTCTATTTCATCTGAAAAATAGTTATCAGGAAGTGATAAATCGTTATCAAAGAATAATTTTATAATGTTCCATGATGGGGTTGTGCCATTGCTCCATTTTTTTATATATGATTTTAAATTTGGAGGAGAATCCCTTTTTCCAGTTTCTGAAATTTTATCTTCCCAATATTTTATTACAGAATTCATGTCTTTTACCAAAGATGACAGTAATTTGAATGAATTTGTGATTGGCGATAAATCCTTTTTATACCGTTCATCTGATGAGAAAAAGTCAAACGAAGTTAAAGTTGAATCCAAAATTTCACATTTACTTTCATTTGGAAAATTATTTTTGTAGTCTTCCATTTGTTCATATAAAACTTTAGACAGCGCATAGCATAAAAAATGTTCGGTCATATTTTTGTTTAATGGCATATTATATGAAGCAGCTTCAAACATTGTCATATAGAAAGAACCTAGCGCATTTTGTTGAGCGCCATTTATATAATCTTTTGTTTTTGCCCATTCACTCCAGGCATCAAATTTTGAAATGAATTTTAAGAAATTAGAATAATCAGAATCGTTCATTTCATTGATGTTAAAATTTTTCATCCGTTGAATTTGCTTTTTCTTTGATTCATAAAATTTTTCACCATCTGCTTCATTTAAAAAAGTAAGTGTTATAGCATCCGAAAGTGTTTTTATTGTAAGTCCGATATTTAAAATTTCATTCATTTTTATACTCCCATTATATCATATTATGGCTAGTCAAGTGAAAGCCTGTTCCAGCTGGACATTTATAGACGGTTAGTTTTGCACCTGAAACAGCACGAATATTTGCCATTTTTTCAGCATCTTCTTGAGTCATATATGTTTTTTTTGGATTTCCATTATGATCAACACAAGAACATTTTCGTTCAACTTGTTTGCAATAGAATTTTTCTGGTTTTAAATGATAGTATTTACATTTTTCGCAAAAATAAGGAATTAGATTATTTCCAATATAATTTGCACTTTCCACCGCTTCTGAGTAATTGCTATAAACAGAAAGAGGATTTCCATCTTTATTCATGCAACTGGAACTTTTCTTTGCATAAAAAATTCTGTTTAAATTTATTTTCATGCTTTTATCTCCTGATATGTTGTATTTTAAGGAAAAAATAGACAAAAAATAGATTTTTTAGGGGACAAAATTCTTTTGCATATTTGAAAATTTACAAAAAATATAGTTTTATTCACTTTTTGCATATCTTGAAATGAGAAATAAATATTGGACATAAAATATTCGACAAATTATATTATTTTTGATATGGAGGAAATTATGAAAAAACTGATTACGTCATTTATCGGTTTGTTTTGCGCTTTATTTTTTTGTGGCGCGGAAACTGCTGGCAAAGCAGAAGGAAATGGTAATATGAAAATTGAAAAATCAAAATTGGATTCATCGATTTTTAAGACGGATGCGGAATTTATGCAGACTTTCCGCAATTTTTCTGACGGCGAAGTGCCTACGTATGCAAAGGGCAAAGTTGAAGAAAAGGAGAGAAACCTTGCTGTTCTTGCGGCATTGCTCGGCGTTCAGGGAAAAGAGGAGTTTGAGGTTGCTCTGGACAAGGCTCTTTCTTCCGGCAGCGTGACGGCGGTTGAGGCAAAAGAAGTTATTTATCAGGCAACGGCTTATCTTGGGTTCGGAAAAGTTCGCCCATTCCTTGATTCTGCAAATAAAATTATAAAAGCGCACAAAATAAAGCTTCCGCTTGAAAATCAAAAAACAGTAAATGATGAAGCTGACGGCGAAAACTCAAGGCTTCGTGCCGGAAATCAAAAGCAGATTGACTTTTTTGGTGAACGGACGCGTGAATCTTGGCTGAACGGAGCGGAAAGCAGCAGAATCATAAATTTTTGGCTTGCTGATAATTGCTTTGGCGACTATTACACACGCAAAGGTCTTACCGACCGCCAGCGAGAGTTGATTACATTATGTTTTCTTGCAAGTCAGGGCGGATGCGAGCCACAGCTTACAAGCCACGTTCGTGCAAATATCAATGTTGGAAATTCAAAGGAATATTTGATTGCGGTTGTAAGCCAGATTCTTCCGTACATCGGTTATCCGCGCAGTTTGAATGCAATCCGGGTTGTAAACGAAGTAAACTAAAAAAGAAAAATTACTTTGGAGAAAAATCATGAAAAAATTTCTTTCAACACTTTTGGCTTTGCTTTTTGCTGCCGGAATTTTTGCCCAGAATCAAAATGGCGGTCAAAAAAACGGCTCGCAGAATCAGAGCGTTGTCTATTTTACGCGCGATGTTTCTTCCGCAGGGCTTATGAAAGTTTACCGCGCGCTGAACCAAAAAATCGAGGGGAACGTGGGAACCAAGGTGAGCTTCGGCGGACCTGACGAGGAAGTTCTGCAGCCTGAGCTTTTGCGCGACCTTGTTAGGACGACCGGCGGCACTATGTTCGACGGAAACGGCTTGTCTGGCAACAGGCGCACTTCGCAGATGAATCTTTCGTATGCAAGGCAGCACGGATTTACGGAAATCGGAAAATGCGTGATGGTGAGCGACAGCGACTATATCGACCTGCCTTTGAAAGGCGGAAATCTTCTAAAATACGCGCGGACAGGAAAAGAATTCGCAGGCTTTGACACGCTGATTTCGGTTTTCCGCGTCAGGCTTCATATGCTTCCGGCTTTTGACGGAAACATCAAGAATATTTCGCTCTGCCT
>OQVN01000152.1_pt1 | contig 26702 bp, 25 predicted proteins | sample 1691621 | NCBI WGS metagenome assembly OQVN01 (sample SAMN03418278, study PRJEB22391) | human gut metagenome | biome: human-gut; feature: organic feature; material: feces | host: Homo sapiens | place: Tanzania | collected 2013-01 | reverse complement strand
ACAGTTCATTGAAGTAACGGCAGCACTGGATCCGGAGATGGTACGAGAGGTGCTGGATGTTATGCTGGATCTGGCGAAGCAGGGTAAGACGATGCTCATCGTCACCCATGAAATGCAGTTTGCCAAGGCAGTAGCGGACAAAGTGATCTTCATTGATCAGGGAAAGATCGTGGAGGAAGCTGCTCCGGAAGAATTTTTTGAACATCCGAAGACAGAGAGGGCAAAACAGTTTTTGAATGTATTCACCTTCGAACAGGTGGAGCATCACGTACAATAGTAATAAGTATGAGAAAAGATAATGAAGAGAGTTTTCATTATCTTTTTTTTATGCTATACTCGACATGGATTTTTGCCTTTTTTCAAATGAATTATAGGATATATCAAAGGAGAAAAGTAAGGGTGAACAGGAAACCTTATGTCAGATATACTATATTAGGAATATCGCTGCTATTGTCATTGCTCTGTGTGATCCGGATCGCAATGCCAAACAGAGAATGGAATTATGCCGGCAGTTATGAATTTGTAAAAGGAACACCCTGCCCGGATCAGGAGGTCTATGAGCATATTTCTCTGGGAGCAGGTGTCTACCGGCTGGAATTGTCCTACGAGAGCGCAGGAGATACCAATGCCATGTGCAATGTAAAAGATGGCACGGTATATTATGGCGGTCTGTTATGTAACGGAGAGCATATGTATGCGGCACTGGATCATACTTCCTATGATTTCTGGCTGTTTGAGCCGACAGAGGAGCTTTCGGTTACCATCGATTATTCCGGACAGGAGAGTCTTACTACGGGGAACCTGAGAATTGTAGAGACCAATCTGTTATGGACTAGATACCTGACGATTCTTTTAGCAATTTCAGCATTGATATTGTGGACTTTATGGTATCAGAAAAGAGATGCGCAAAAGGAGAAAAAAGAAAGGAGACATGTAGTAATCTTTGGGATAGGAGTGATCGCTTTTCTGGCATCCATTCCCTATTTGTACGATGGCATGATCTCCGGAGCGGATCTGACCTATCATTTACAGCGCATAGAGGGCGTTAAGGATGGACTTCTGACCGGGCAGTTCCCGGTACGGCTGGAGCCCAGATGGGTATTTGACCATGGTTATGCCAACGGTATCTTTTATTGCAATCTGTTACTGTATTTTCCGGCAGCTCTGCGAATGTTGGGATTTACTGTGACGGAGAGCTATCTTCTCTATTGTATTGCGCTGAATATTGCGACAGCGGCCATTGCCTGGTACTGCTTTGGAAAAATGTTCCGGGATGATGTGGTGGGACTGGCATGCGGTGGCTTGTACACGTTATCCATTTTCCGGGTATACCGGCTTTTGGGAACCGGAGCAGTGGGAGAAGGCAGTGCCTTTACATTTTTTCCATTAGTATTATACGGCATATATCTTGTCTTCGAGGGAAAGAAGGAAGAACGGGAATTTCGTAACAGCTGGATCGTGCTGGGGCTCGGATATGCAGGACTGGTACAGACCCATGTGTTGTCCTGTGAGATCGCAGCACTGATGACGGTCCTGCTTTGTCTGGTATTTTTGCCGAAACTGTTTGAAAAAGAGAGATTTTTGAAATGTGTGCAGGGAGCCTTTTTCGCACTGGGATTAAGCCTCTGGTATCTGGTGCCTTTTTTGGACTATTATTTTACACAGGATGTCAAAATACGACATGCTTCCGCACGGACGATTCAGGAGAGAGGCGTGACCTTCGTTCAGGAGCTTCAGACTTTCTGGAATTTCCATGATACGGCGGCATCCACGACAGAACGGATGCAGTATACGCATCCCGTCGGACCGGGACTGTTCCTCATCGCAGGCGTGTTCCTCCTTTTACTGCTCCTGTTTCTGGAGGTGATCCCGAGAGGGAAAGAGACAGAGAAAAGTTTTGCAATCCGTTCCGCCGGATTGGGATGCCTTGTGCTGTGGATGGCTACAGATACGTTCCCATGGGATGCCCTCCAGACGACTTCCCAGACAGCGGCTACGCTTGTCAGTAGCTTGCAGTTCCCCTATCGTTTCATAGGCTGGGGGATGACTTTCCTGATAGTGGTTGTGGGATATTTGCTCAGCTTCTTCCGAAAGAATCAGAAACTGTTTTACCGTATGGGGCTGGTCATTGTGATGACAGCCGTGGCAACATCGTATGTCTATCTGATCGATGTGGAGGATGAGAGTACAGGAGCAATTCATTTGTTTAATCGGGAGAGCATGGGCTTTGGCTATATTTCAGGAGAAGAATATCTGATCTACGGCACTGACAGCAGTGCACTTTCCTTCGCTAAGCCGAAGGCAGATGAGGGAATCGGAATCAGTGAATATGAAAAAAAGGGATTACGTGCGACATTTTTCTGTGAAAACAGTTCGGATACACAAGGAACGGTGAAACTGCCAATCCTTCTGTATAAAGGATATCAAGCCTCCGGAGATGGAGGAGAGTCTCTGGAAATCACAGATGACAGAAGCCATCTGTTCGGGGTAAGTATTCCTGCCGGATACAGCGGCCGGATCACGGTGAAGTTCACAGAGCCATGGTACTGGAGAGCGGCTGAGCTGATAACGCTTACAGTGGTAGTGGCATTTGTGGCAGGGATGGTGTATAAAAGGAGATGCCGATGAGGAGAAAAATACTCTTTTTCATGGAAATTGTAATATTGTTATTCCTCTTTCTGGCATGCCTGAGAAGTCCTGCGACTGTGTTTGAAGGCGGCAAGGATGTCTTTACAAAGGATGCGGAGACCGGGGAGAGGGTCGGAGGCAGCTTCCGGCTGACACCCGGTGTGTACCGTATTTGTGTGCAGGCAGAGGGAGAAGGTGGTGTAGGTGCCGGAATGGAAGTCGGACTGGATGCCGAAGAGAGTTATTACCGGTCGATACGTGGTAACTGCGGAGTTGTATTTGCGGGAACCGCTTATCGGGAGGTACTGTATTATGTGACGGCAACAGTTCCGAAAGCGTATGTTGCACTGCTTCCTTTCTCGGAGGATGTCCCGGTGGCATATTCTGTGCGGGTGGACAGAACCGCAGCAGGATACCGGATGCTGTTTGTCATGGCGGCGACAGGATTTCTGTTACTTGATTTGCTGGTGTTTTTACATGACAGGATTCGAAAAGGATACATCAGCCAACAGAAAAAATGGGTGTTTGCCGGTATGACAGGAATCCTTCTGATCGAAGGTATTCCCCTGACGGCAGACTGGCTCCTTCTGGGAACGGACAGCCTGCAATGCCTGAAAGAAACGGAATATGTACTAAGGGGAGAACTGGGACAGGTCCCTGCAGCGCATTTGTGCTATCTGTGGCTTCCGGCGATCCTCAGGCGGATCGGCTTCCCGGTAATGGCAGCTTATAAGGGGCTGCAGCTGGGGGAGATTCTGTTTGCAGTACTGGTTTTCTATGAGGCACTTTCGCACACATGGGAAAAGGAACAGTGGTACCTGCCGGGAGTGCTGTGCGGTGTGGTCAATCCACTGGCAGTGAAGCTGCTGTATGCAAAGGGAGCGGCAGGATGGTTTTTGCTGTATGTGATGGTGGCAGCGATTCTGCTGGCAGCTCTGGGAAAGGTATGCAGACTGTCTGCACGAAAGCTTTCCTCCTGGGTGGTATTTGCGGCAGTTCTGGCGCTGGTGCTTCAGGCGGTATATTTTGAGAACCGTCTGATCTATCAGTCGGAGCCGTTGTACTGGTACAATGAAGAGCCTTTCATGACAGGAGAATAACAGATGGAAAGTACTTTTATCATATTGACCCAGTTTATTACCTTTGGAACCGCATGGAGTATGTTCCATTGCGTTTTAAAGAGAAAAAAGAAAGATTGGTTTTCGCTGGTGGGGGCATTGGGTTATCTGTTGCTGCCTTATCATGTATATGTGGTCACAGAAAGTGTGGATCGGTCACAGATTCTGATCTGGATGGTGGTGCCGATCCTGACGGCGTCTCTGGTAAAAATGTCGGATACGGAGAAAATGTTCTGGAAGACAGGCTATGGATTGACCGCAGTACTGGCCCTGGGGATTATCGGAAGACTGGATGGCGTAGCCGCATTGACGCTTTTGTTCCTGATCTGCGTAGGTGGTATCTGCCGGAGACAATGGCAATATCCGGTGATCGGAATTCTGGGAATGGCATTGGCATATCCTACCTATATGACGTGGAAACACTGGCTGTTCGACGGGGCCTTTGCGGAGAGCGGATTGGAATATACCAGCATTATGGAACAGGGATACAGTATCGGCGGTCTGTTCAGTACTTATTTTTATAGGAACGGAAACCCCGGAATGGGAATTCTGCTGCTGGGATGTCTGCTGTTTTTACTCTATCAGAGCTTTGTAAAAGGAAACAAGATATGCGGCAGAAAAGATCATATCTGGCTGGGAGCGGCGGCATTGCTCACTGTAATGTCTCTGCGGTATTTCCCGTGGGATTTTGTACAGAGAATGGGAAGCTGGTCACTTGGGCTGGTAACACTGATCGGGACTCCGGCGGTGTTTTTCGGTTATGCCCAGATACTGTTGTGTGTGTGGAGCATTGAAAAATGTGGTGCAGTTTTACAGTTGACAGACAGAACTGCAAGGATGCTGGAAGACACTGTTAATAAGAATGGAGCAAAATAGCATGGAAAGCAGGAAAGCGGGAAAAAAATCCCGGGGAAAAATATTGTGGAAAATATTCCTGTCCACACTGTATCTGAGTGCATTTACGTTTGGCGGCGGTTATGTGATCGTCACCCTGATGAAAAAGAAGTTTGTGGATGAATACCACTGGATCGGAGAAGACGAAATGCTGGATCTGGTGGCCATTGCCCAGTCCTCGCCCGGCGCGATCGCAGTCAACGGAGCCATCGTGGTGGGGTACAAGCTGGCTGGGATCCCGGGGACACTGGTGGCGATCCTCGGAACGATCCTGCCTCCTTTTGTCATCATTTCCGTGATCTCCATCTGCTACAATGTATTCCGCAGTAACTTCTTCGTGGCGCAGATGCTGTCGGGTATGCAGGCAGGAGTGGGAGCCGTAATTGCTTCTGTGACCTATGACATGGGAGCACCTATCGTAAAAGAAAAAGATCCCATGTCACTTGTTATCCTATTAGGAGCTTTTCTGGCAGCATGTATTCTGGAGATCAATGTGATCTACATTGTGATCGCCTGCGGACTGCTTGGTGTGGCACGGACGCTCCTTGCCAAAAGGAGGGCCGGAAAATGATCTATCTGCAATTATTTTTAAGTTTTCTGCAAATAGGAATGTTCAGCTTCGGCGGCGGTTATGCGGCCATGCCTCTGATCCAGGGACAAGTGGTCACATTTCATGGGTGGCTGAGCATGTCGGAATTTACCGATCTGATCACGATATCACAGATGACACCGGGACCCATTGCTGTGAATTCCGCTACTTTTGTGGGAATGAAGATCGCCGGGATTCCCGGAGCCGTGGTGGCAACGGCCGGATGTATTCTGCCGTCCTGCATTATTGTGACGATCCTGGCGAGACTATACCTGAAGTATCGTAATCTGGATCTGCTACAGGGGGTGCTGAAATCTCTGCGGCCTGCGGTGGTGGCAATGATCGCATCGGCAGGGATACTGATTCTCAGAAATGCATTCTGGGGAAGTGGGGAGAGCATCTTACTGACGGGAACTGAGTGGAGCATGGTCTTAATCTTCGGAATCTGCGTGCTGCTGCTTCGGAAGACGAAGCTGAATCCCATCTGGGTCATGGTGCTGGCAGGCGTCATGAAGGTGGGGATTTCTATGACAATTCAAGGAATCTGTTTCTAACAGAAGCAGGAATCGTGAGGGTTGACAGCGAAACGGAAAAAAAGTATCATATATAAGATATTGAGCAATTCATCATAAGAGCGGAAGGGTAGAAGACCATGGCACTTAGCAAGAAGCCCACAACGGGCATGAAAGATATCCTGCCGGAGGAGATGCAGATCCGTGATTACGTGATCAGCGTCATCAAGGACACCTACGGCAAATTCGGTTTTACTTCCATTGAGACTCCCTGCGTGGAAAATATTGCAAACTTAAGCAGTAAGCAGGGCGGCGACAATGAGAAGCTGATCTTCAAGATCTTAAAGCGCGGCGAGAAACTGAACGTGGCAGCCGCAACCACAGAGGAAGAGGTAGTGGACAGTGGTCTGCGTTATGACCTGACGGTGCCTCTGGTACGTTATTATTCCAACAACGCGGCAGCTCTGCCGTCTCCTTTCAAGGCATTGCAGATGGGCAATGTATGGAGAGCGGACAGACCCCAGAGAGGAAGATACCGTCAGTTCATGCAGTGTGATATTGATATTCTCGGTGAGCCGTCTAACTTAGCAGAGATCGAACTGATCCTGGCGACCACCACCACACTGGGCAGGCTTGGATTTAAAAATTTCCAGATCCGTATCAATGAACGCCGTATTCTGAAGGCAATGGCTGCTTACAGCGGATTCCCCGAAGAGTCCTATGACAGCGTATTTATTACTCTGGACAAAATGGACAAGATTGGCCTGGAAGGCGTGGAAGCTGAGCTTTTGGAGAACGGTTTTGACAAGGCATGCGTAGACAAGTATCTGGAACTGTTCAAGGGACTGGAGAGTGCCGAGGACGGTGTTGCTTATCTGGCAGATACCCTGGAAGGATTCTTAGAGCCCGAGATTGCCCAGAGCCTCAGAGAGATCATGGACAGTGTCAGAGCGACGAAGGCTTCCGATTTCGAGATCGTGTTCGACGCCACGCTGGTAAGAGGTATGTCTTATTATACCGGAACCATTTTCGAGATCGCTATGCCGGAATTCGGCGGCAGCTGCGGTGGCGGCGGACGTTACGACAAGATGGTCGGCAAATTTACCGGCAATGATGTGCCCGCCTGCGGATTCTCCATCGGCTTCGAGCGTATCATCATGCTGCTCATGGAGAGAGGCTTCCAGGTGCCCACGAGACCGAAGCAGGTAGCATACCTGATCGAGAAGGGTGTCAGCGGCGAAAGGCTGTGTGAAGTGATCGCACAGGCGCAGGAAGCCCGTAAGGACGGTACCCAGGTACTGGTAGCCCGCATGAACAAGAATAAGAAATTCCAGAAAGAACAGCTGAACAAGGAAGGCTACGAAGAATTCGTGGAATTCTATAAAGAAGAATTAAAGAGATAAAAGCAACAGACGAAGGAGCAAAAGCAATGATTCAGTCCAGAACACATAACTGTAATGAACTTCGGATCGGCAACGTCGGTGAGAGAGTCACACTGGTCGGCTGGTTCGAGAACATGAGAAAAGTCAGCAAAAATCTCGGCTTTGTCATTCTGCGTGATTTCTACGGAACCACCCAGCTGGTAGTAGAGACCGAGGAAATGATGAATGTCATGGATGGCATCAACAAAGAGTCCACCATCTCCGTGGAAGGTGTGGTAAGAGAGCGTTCCAGCAAAAATGCAAATCTGCCCACCGGTGAGATCGAAGTAGTGCCCGATAAGATCGAGATCCTGGGAAAATGTATTTACAATGCACTTCCCTTTGAGATCAATCAGTCCAAGGATGCAGACGAGAATGCCCGTCTGAAATACCGTTACCTGGATCTTAGAAATCCGAACATGAAGAAAAATATCGTGATGAGAAGCCAGATCGTGGCAGAACTGCGTCAGAGAATGTATGCTTTGAATTTCATGGAGATCACGACTCCTATCCTGACCTGTTCTTCTCCGGAAGGTGCAAGAGATTATCTGGTTCCCGCCAGAAATCATCCCGGCAAGTTCTATGCTCTGCCCCAGGCACCCCAGCAGTTCAAGCAGATCCTGATGGCATCCGGTTTCGACCGTTATTTCCAGATCGCTCCCTGCTTCCGTGATGAGGATGCGAGAGCAGACCGTTCTCCCGGAGAGTTCTATCAGTTAGATATGGAGATGGCATTCGCTTCCCAGGAAGATGTATTCTCCATCGTAGAGCAGGTGCTGCCTCCCGTATTTGAAAAGTATGGCATTTATAAAGAAGCTTCCAAGGCTCCTTTCGTACGCATCCCTTATCTGGAGGCTATGGATAAGTACGGCTCCGATAAGCCGGATCTGCGTATCGATCTGGTGCTGACTGATGCTACGGAAGTAATGCAGGGTTGCGGCTTTGCTGCTTTTGAAGGTCAGACCGTAAAGGCTATCGTAGTAGATGATTTCGCCGCTACCCGTAAGCAGATCGATGCGATCTGTGCAGAGGTAGAGGTACAGACTGCACGCAAGGGCTTCTGGTTCCGTGTAGATGAGAACGGAGAGTTCGTAGGCGGTATCTCCAAGTTCTTACAGGACCGCAAGGAAGAAGTCATCAAGGCGTTAGGCCTTAAGAATGGTGACTTTGTGGGTCTTGCCGCAGGCAAGAAGCTGGAAGCACAGAAGACAGCAGGTGTCTACAGAAAGCTGTTGGGTGCCGCCAGTGAGAAACATATGAAGAAGGATTGCTATGAGTTCTGCTGGATCGTGGATTTCCCGATGTATGAGATCGGCGAGGAGTCCGGAGAACTGGAATTCTGTCATAACCCGTTCTCTATGCCCCAGGGTGGTATGGACGCGCTGAACAATCAGGATCCCTTAGAGATCCTGGCATACCAGTACGATCTGGTCTGCAACGGTGTAGAGCTGTCCTCCGGTGCGGTGAGAAACCATGATCCGGAGATCATGATCAAGGCATTTGAACTGGTAGGCTTAGGCGAAGCCGATGTGAAGGCTAAGTTCCCTGCCATGTACAATGCATTCTGCTACGGAGCACCCCCTCATGCAGGAATCGCTCCCGGCGTAGACCGTATGATCATGCTGATCTGTGGTGAGGAAAGCATCCGTGAGATCATTCCTTTCCCGATGAACAAGAACGCAATGGATATTATGATGGGAGCACCGGGTACGGTAGAGCAGAAGCAGTTAGACGAACTGCATCTGGCGATCACCGCAAAGCCGGAAGAATAATCATAAGGCTGTCGCAGGAATTTTCGTGCGACAGCCTTTGTGTTGAATAGATATGGCGATCTGCCGGGAGAAAGACATGGCTGTAGGAATTTATGTATTGCATCTGCATTCGGCACAGGAAGAGATGAGACGGAGCTTCTTACGGGAAGCGGCAGAGTGCGTGGATGAGGTACGACGGAAAAAGACAGAACGGTTAAAGGGTACCAGAGCCAAAGCAGCCAGTCTCGGCGCCGGAATGCTGTTGCAAAAGATGGCAATGGATCTGACAGAAGGCATTGAGAATACCGATATCCTGTTTCTGGAAGAGGATGAACTGCTTGCAGTGCTGCAGGCGCCCCCCTTCTCTTTTTCTTATGAATATGGAGAACAGGGCAAACCGCAGATTGTAAATTTCCCGAAAAAATTTAATCTGTCCCATTCCGGAGACTATGTGGTCTGTGGGGTCAGCGATGGAGAAGTGGGAGTGGATATCCAAAAATGGGTTCCCTTTAAAGAACGGACGGCAGAGCGCTTTTTTGCAAAGGAAGAGTGGAAACTATTGCAGGAGACGGACGTGGAGAAACGGACCGAGCTGTTCTACCGATTGTGGAGCAGAAAAGAAGCCTACGGCAAATATACCGGTCAGGGGATCGGCAGCGTCGTGGGAGAAGACTTTTCCGACGAGCACAGATGGAAGGAAAAGAAGATCTGCTTCCGGGAACAGATTTTGGAAGCGGGGTATTCGCTGGCGGTCTGCTACGGAACAGCAGAAGTGTTAAATTCAAGGAAAACGGGAAATAGTAAAACATAGAAAAAGCATAGAAATGAGGACTTTATGAAGCGATTAATGACTTATCTGAAAGACTATAAGAAGGAGTCCATACTGGCACCGTTGTTCAAGCTGCTGGAAGCATTTTTTGAACTGTTGGTTCCTCTGGTGATGGCCAATATTATTGACTATGGTATTTCCAACCGGAACATGGGTTATATCGGGAAAATGGGACTGCTCCTGTTACTCCTTGGTGTAGTGGGACTGGCATCGTCCATTACTGCACAGTTTTTCGCAGCCAAGGCGGCAGTGGGATTTTCTACCCAGCTGCGTCAGGCATTGTTCAATCATATTGAGGATCTGAGTTTTACGGATATTGATAAGGCGGGAACTTCCACCATGATCACCCGTATGACCAGTGATGTGAACCAGGTGCAGTCCGGTATCAATATGACCTTACGTCTGTTCTTACGTTCCCCGATCATCGTATTCGGTGCCATGATCATGGCATTTACCATTGATGTGAAATGTGCACTGATCTTCGTGGTGGCAATTCCATTATTGTCCGTTGTGGTATTCGGTATTATTTTATCCACGATCCCCATGTACAAAAAGGTGCAGTCCAAGCTGGATCAGGTGCTGGGCATTACCAGAGAGAACCTGACCGGTGTCCGTGTCATCCGTGCGTTCCACCAGGAAGCAAAGGAAGCGGACCGCTTCCGGGAGAATAACGAAGCATTGTCGGCCATGCAGATCTTCGTGGGCAAGATCAGCGCCTGCATGAATCCTGTGACCTATATCATTGTAAACGGTGCCATCATTGCTCTGATCTATACCGGTGCCGTACAGGTCAATATCGGTAACTTAAGCCAGGGTGAGGTGGTAGCGATCATCAACTATATGAATCAGATCCTGGTAGAGCTGGTGAAGCTGGCAAACCTGATCGTGACCATGACCAAGGCGTTGGCATGTGCAGAACGTGTAGCTTCCGTTTTCGATATCGGCGCAGATGCTGCATATGTGGGAGCACAGGATCAGGAACTGGCGGATAAGGTAGATCAGAGCGCACCTTTCTTAGACTTCAAACATGTATCCCTGACTTATCAGGGAGCCGGAGCACCTACTTTGCAGGATATGAACTTCACCGTAAACCGTGGCGATACCGTAGGTATCATCGGAGGTACCGGTTCCGGTAAGACATCCCTGGTGAATCTGATCCCCGGTTTCTATCCGGCGACAGAAGGTGAGATCCTGTTGGAAGGCAGAGATATCCGGACCATGAGTGATGAGGAATTGCGCGGACGTATCGGTGTCGTGCCGCAGAAAGCAGTCCTGTTCAAGGGAACGATCCGCAGCAATCTCCAGTGGGGCAAGCCGGATGCTACCGAAGAGGAAATGTGGAAAGCACTGGAACTGGCACAGGCATCGGAAGTGGTAGACGGTAAGCCCGGAAAGTTAGATGCAACTGTGGCACAGAACGGTAAGAACTTCTCCGGTGGACAGAGACAGCGTCTGACGATCGCAAGAGCCCTGGTCAGAAATCCCGAGATCCTGATCCTGGATGACAGTGCCTCCGCACTGGACTATGCAACAGATGCAAAACTACGTGCAGCAATCCGTACTTTGGAAGATAAGACCACAACCTTTATCGTATCCCAGCGTGCCTCCACAATCCGTCATGCGGACAAGATCATCGTTCTGGATGATGGAGAGATCGCAGGTATGGGAACCCATGATGAGTTGTTAAAGGATTGCACCGTATATCAGGAGATCTATTATTCCCAGTACCCTGAACAGAGAGGAGGTGTTCAGTAATGCAGAAGAAAAATAACAAAGAGACGATGAAGCGGGTATTGAAATATATCCGGAAATATACACCGGCACTGGTACTCTCCCTGCTGTTAGCAGGCCTGACTGTATTACTGACCTTATATATCCCTATCCTCACCGGTAATGCGGTGGATCTGATCATCGGCAAGGGACAGGTAGATATGCCGGGTATTTTTGCCATTATGAAAAAAATTGCCATCGCAATGATTATCACAGCAGTCGGCCAGTGGGTCATGAACACCTGCAACAACTATATTACCTACCATGTGATCCGGGATATCCGTACGGACGCTTTTGCAAAGCTGGAGATCCTGCCCTTAAAATATCTGGATGCCCATGCTTACGGTGATATCGTGAGCCGTGTTATCGCGGACGTGGATACTTTTGCAGACGGTCTGCTGATGGGATTTACCCAGCTATTCACCGGTGTACTGACGATCCTGTGTACGTTGGGATTCATGCTGGTGACCAATGTGCCCATCACACTGGTAGTAGTATGTATCACTCCGGTATCCTTCCTGGTGGCAAAATTCATTGCAACCAAGACCTACTCCATGTTCAAGGAACAGTCCGAGACCAGAGGCGAGCAGACCTCCCTGATCGAGGAAATGATCGACAACCAGAAGATCGTAAATACCTTTTCCAGAGGAGAAGCGGTGAAGAGCAAGTTTGGAGAGATCAACGGCAGATTGCAGAAATGTTCTCTGAAAGCTATCTTTTTCTCCTCCATTACGAACCCGGCGACCCGTTTTGTTAACAGTCTGGTATATGCCGGTGTCGGTGTGTTCGGTGCGCTCGTAGCCATCAAGGGCGGTATCAGCGTAGGTCGTCTGTCCTGCTTTTTAAGCTATGCGAACCAGTACACCAAGCCCTTCAACGAGATCTCCGGCGTGGTAACAGAATTGCAGAATGCTTTTGTCTGTGCCGGACGTATCTTCGAACTGATCGACGAGGAGCCCCAGGTGCCAGATGCTGCGGATGCAAGAGTATTAGAAGAGGCTCAGGGCAACGTAGATCTGAAGGATGTATATTTCCAGTATGTACCGGAGAAAAAGCTGATCCAGAACTTTAACCTGCAGGTAAAACCCGGTCAGAGAGTTGCTATCGTAGGTCCTACCGGATGCGGTAAGACCACCGTCATCAATCTGCTGATGCGTTTCTACGATGTGAACTCCGGCTCCATTAAAGTGGACGGCACCGATATCCGGGACATCACCAGAGGAAGCCTCCGTACCAATTACGGTATGGTATTGCAGGAGACCTGGTTGCGTTCCGGCACCATCCGTGACAATATCTGCATGGGTAAGCCGGATGCCACAGAAGAGGAGATCATCCGGGCGGCGAAGGCTTCCCATGCCCACGGCTTCATTAAACGTCTGCCCAAGGGGTATGACACCGTGATCACCGAGGACGGCGGCAGCCTGTCCCAGGGACAGAAACAGCTCTTATGCATTACCAGAGTTATGCTGTGCCTGCCTCCCATGCTGATCCTCGATGAGGCAACATCCTCCATCGATACCCGTACCGAGATCAAGATCCAGAATGCCTTTGCCACGATGATGGAAGGCCGCACCAGCTTTATCGTAGCCCACCGCCTTTCCACCATCCAGAGTGCTGATGTCATCCTGGTAATGAAAGACGGCAATATCATCGAACAGGGCAACCATGAAACCCTCCTGGCACAGGACGGATTCTACGCGAACCTGTATAATAGCCAGTTTGCCGTGTAACAAGCCATGCAAAGGCAAGGAAAGAACCGGTTTGGTAGCTTGCTAACCAAACCGGTTCTTTTTTTGACTTTATACGGCGACAGCCGTCATCCGCCGAAAGCCCGCCAGGGCTTTTGGCGGATGCAGGCATGGCTCGTTATTTTAATATCCCTTCTTAAAATCCACCACGCCGCATAGCCCATCCCCGGCGAGGAATCTTCCGGCATTCTCATAAATCCCGTCAAATACTCTCTGTCCGTACCAGTCGGAATACAGGGCATTGTGCGGGGTGACGATGACGCGCTCGTCACTCCACAGAGGACTCTCTGCCGGTAACGGCTCGTTCTCGAAGACATCCAGAGCCACACCGCGGAAATGTCCGGCAGCTACCAGTTCGCACAGTGCCTTCTCATCGATCACAGATCCCCGGGAGATATTGATCAGGGATGCACCCGCAGGGATCATCTTAAGAGTCTCCGCATTCAGCAGATGGAAGGTCTCCGGAGTAGCGGGCAGAGCGGAGATGACGACATCTGCTTTTGGAAGAACTGTTGTCAGCTTCGACATCGGCAGTACCTGATCGAACTCCGGAACCTCATGACCGGAGGTGTTGAGACCAATCAGCGTCGCGTTCCATGGGCGCAGTCTTGCAGCGGCTTCTCTGGCAATGAGACCGGTGCCGAGGAAACAGATCTTTTTGCCGGTGATCTCCAGAATATCGGGGTTGGACTGCCATACCTTTTCCCGCTGTCTCTCATAAAAGAAGCGGCTGTTCTTGAAAATCTCCAGAATATAGCAGATGATCAGCTCTCCGATAGGAACGGAGGGACCGCTGACATTGTTTGTAATAATGATATCCGGATCGTCCTGAAGAAACTTCGGCACATGACCGACCCCCTTGCTGACGAGATGGATCCATTTTAGCTTCTGATCCGTGTAGTCCAGACGGGCAAAGGGATTGAAACAGACAAGAAAATCATAGCCCGCCAGAGAGGTGCCCGCAGGAAGGGTTTCCTCCGGAATATAGGTGATTTCGATGCCGAGATCTTCGATCGTTTTCATCTGTTCCTCGTTGTAACGAAAGGTAAAAAGTCCGCGCATCCTCAGAATCCTCTCTTTTCCAGATAGTTTTTGATTCGTGTACATCCTTCTACAATATTTTCATCAGAGTTTGCAAAGCACATCCGGATATAGCCCTGCCCCTGAGAACCGAAAGCGGTGCCGGGTACCGTGAGGACGTGAGCCTCCTCTAACAGTTCCTTACAGAATTCAAAAGAATCCACATGATAATCCTTGATATTGATGAAGACACAGAAAGAGCCTTCGGTCTTGAATACCTTGAAGCCGGGAACCTCTGACAGCATGGACACCATCAGATCACGGCGTCTTGCATACTGCTCGGACATATATTTTACGCTGTCCTGGCTGCCGCTCAATGCCTCTGCGGCACCTGCCATAACGAAACCGGGCAGGCAGGAGATGAGAGCCTGCTGCATTTTTACCATCTTGGTCATGATCTCCAGATTGCTGCTGACGACGTAGCCGACACGCCAGCCGGTCATAGCGTAGGTCTTGGAGAGGGAGTTGACTATGAGCGTATTGTTTTCCATACCGGGTGCCTGGGCAATGCTGTAATGCTTTCTGCCGTCGAAGAGAATGTTCTCATATACTTCATCGGATACGACGATCAGATTGTGACGCAGGATAACTTCTGCCAGAGCTGCACCTGCCTCAGGAGTCAGTACGGCACCCACCGGATTGCTGGGGTAATTCAGAAGTACGATTTTAGTCTTCGGAGTGATGACTGCCTCCAGGTCCTCGGGCTGGAGACGGAAGCCGTATTCCTCCTTCAGGGGTACACGGACCACCTTTGCACCTAACAGCTCTGCCTGTCCCTGATAGCAGGTATAGGCGGGATCAGGGATGACGACTTCATCTCCTGGATTTAAGACCGTCATAAAAGAAAGGATGACACCTTCGACACCACCTGCAGCTGCCATAACATTTCGCTCCGTGAAGGGGCGTCCGAACTGTCTGGTATATTTCTCAGCGACCGCTTTACGGAACGCGGGAAGACCGGCCTCTGGTGCATAACGGGTTTGATTGGCTTCAATGGAGCGGATGGCAGCCTGTTTGATATTCTCGGGGGTATCAAAGTTGGGCTCTCCGTTACATAAATTAACGATGTCCTGTTTGCCGGCAGCGAGATCAAACATTCTGCGGATACCGGATACGGGATAATTTTCAGCGAGTTGCGAAATAAATTGAGACATAGGCACTTCATCCTTTCTGTATATATATTTTCGTAACTGATGTAACTATTCAGAACGATATTTCCTGACTCTGAATAGTTTCATAATATACACATTGTTTTGAAAAAATCAAGAAAAAACTTGTAATACAACTTACAAATTTTCCAAAAATGAGCAAATAGAAAATAATATGCAATATGACGGCTCGTTTTGTGCACTATTTCAGTCCGAGTTGTTCAAAATGTACAATTTACAGCACATGACTTGTAATACAACTTACAAATTTACTAAAACCGATTGACAAATCTGTAAAATGGTTTATTATAGAGTTACAAGCAAGCGAGAGAAAAACGTAAGCTTGAAAAAAAGTAAAACGGGAATTGTCTATGGGATCAGATGGATTTGAGTATTTAAAAAAACAGGACATCAAAGAGCAGGTTTTCCAGCAGCTCCTGTCCAAGATCCAGAGCGGTGAATGGAAGCCGGGAGAGAAGCTCCCCTCCGAGAATGAACTGACAAAAGCAATGGGAGTCAGCCGGATCACAGTAAGAGAAGCTATCCAGAAGTTGGTGGCGATCAATCTGGTGGAAACACATCAGGGCAAGGGCTCTTTTGTAAAAAATGTCAACTCCAACAGCTATCTGAAGTCCATGACACCGATGCTTATGATGGATAATGAGGATGTAAGATCCGTATTGGAATATCGTAAGATTATGGAAGTCGGTATTATTGATGCCGTGATCGAGAGAGCCAGTGATTCTGATATCAAAACCCTTGAACGGCTGACAGGCAAGATGCATCAGCATTGTGACCATTGGAATATCAATAAATACAAACAGTATGATATCGAGTTCCATATGAAGATGTACGAGATCACGAGAAACCCGTTTATCATCAAAATCAGTAATATTACCAAAGATATCCTGAACTCCGCACTTTCCTTTACCGTAACAAAAAAAGGAGCGGAAGAGGGAGTAGAATTCCATACCCAGATCATTGAATGTATCAAGGCAAGAGATGCAGAAAAACTTCGCAGGATTACCCGAGAGTCGCTGAAAGCGATCGAAGATGAAACGTTCGCTGACAACTTCAAAGGAGAAGATACTGCGGAAAACTAAGTCAGAACTAAAATATCATGCAGGCGCCGCATGATATTTTAAATATTTACAACTTGTAATACAACTTATAAGTTGATAAAGAATTTAAAAACGTGGAGGGTAAACGTATGGCAAATCAAAAGAAAAAGAAAATGACTTTTATGGAAAGCTTAAAAGCTCAGTTTTCAACCAAATCTTTGGTACTGATTCCGATCGCAGTAGGTATTAACCTGATCGGTGGCACCCTGTGTTCAACACTGAAGTTACCTTTATTCCTTGACATGATCGGTACCATCGTTATCGCGTGTCTGTCCGGCCCCTGGGTATCCGCTCTGTGTGGTCTGTTGACCAACGTGTTCCTGGCTCTGGTAGCTAACCCTGTATACTTACCTTATTCCTTGGTAAGTATCCTCTGTGGTCTGGTAACCGGTTACATGGTTAAGGCTGGTCTCTTCAAGAAGATCTGGGGTGTGATCCTGACCTGGTTAGCTTGCTCCCTGACCAATACGATTTCCGCTTCCCTGATCACCATCTTTGTATATGGTGGTGCTACAGGTGTAACCGGTACTTCCGTAGTAACTGCAACTCTGATCGCAGCTACCAAGGATATTGTCGTTTCCGTATTCTCTTCTTCTATGCTTGAGAATCTGATCGACAAAGCTATCGCATTCGCAATCGCATACGTAATCGTTAAGAAGATCCCCAAGAGATTCTTGAGCCAGTATGCATCTGATGCAACAGATGACGACGATGAGGATTGATTCTGAATCCTTAAAATAATAATGATCTTAAAGCAGGGTATCCATAATAATTTCTTTCATAGTTGGTAGCTGTCCGGGGAAAGTCGCTGTAGAAGTGCTGTGTTCTGAGACTGGAAGGTTAGAAAATTCTGATAGATTATGTGGGTACCCTCTTTGTCTAAACGGAGGTTTGTAAATGGCTAAAGTAACAAATAACTTTGTCCCGAAGAATACAGCCATCGAGGCATTGAACCCTATGACTAAGATTCTGGCTATATTCTCGCTGGGTCTGGGAAGTCTGATTTTCCCTAATTCATGGCTGGGTATTGTGATCATCATCGGCTTATTTTTCGTGGCAGCAATGGCAAAAATGTTGGCTCCCTTTGCAAAAATGATTTTTGGTTTTGGAATTCCCATTACGGTTATGTTGATGTTCATCCAGGGCTGTTACAGTCCCAAGAATGAAACTGTAATCTTCGACCTCGGATTTGCAAAATTCTGTGAGGAGGGTGCGCTGTACGCACTGAAGATCGTCACCACCCTGTTAGTATTCCTCGGTACCTTTTATATTATGAACAAGACTACCTACACCGGTAAGCTGGTAGCAGCACTGACTGCATCCGGATTAAATCCCAAGGCAGGTTATCTCGTACTGGCAAGCTTAAACGTAGTTCCCCAGATGCAGAGACGTATGAGTGTCATCCAGGAGGCACAGAGCGCCAGAGGCGTTGAGACCGGCGGAAGCCTGTCCGGCAGAATCAAAGCATTCATCCCCCTGTTAGGACCTGTAGTTATGTCCTCCCTGACCGATGCACAGGAGAGAGGTATGACACTGGAGACCAGAGGATTCGGAATCAAGAACGTTAAGCAGACCACTTACGTGGAAGTGACCAAGTCTCAGGCAGATAAGGTACTTAAGATCCTGCTGATCGCATTCTTCGTAGTAGTTCTGATCCTTACGATTCTGATGAAGCTTAATATTATTTAAAGGCGGTGACGTGATGGGTAGAGTAGTAGTAGATGTAAAAGATTTTAGTTTTAAATATCGCCAGACGAAGCAAAAAGCACTGAAAAATGTAAGCTTTCAGGTGGAGGAAGGCAGCTTTTTCTGTATCATCGGCGCCAACGGATCCGGTAAATCCACGCTGTGCAACGCACTGGTAGGACTGATCCCCCACTATTTCGTAGGTAAGATGTCCGGTAGCGTGACGATCGATGGAAGCGTAGTGGAAGACAGCACGATCGCTGATCTGTCCACAAAGATCGGTCTGGTATTCCAAAATCCTTTTAACCAGCTGTCCTATACGGCAGGTACCGTAGCTGAGGAACTGGCATATGGTCTGGGCAACCGCGGTATCCCCAGAGAAGAAATGATCAAAAAGGTTGATACCGTAGCCAAACTGATGAGAATCGATCATATCATTCATAAAAATCCCCTGGAGCTGTCCGGTGGTCAGGTACAGAGAGTAGCCTTCGGTTCCACCTTTATCATGGAGCCCAAGATCCTCGTACTGGACGAATGTACGACACAGCTTGATCCTCTGGGAAGTGAAGAGATTTTCGATATTGTAAAAGACCTGAATAAGAACGGAATCACGGTTATCATGGTAGACCATGAGATGGAGCGTGTCGCAAGATGTGCAGACAAGGTCATGGTACTGGATGCCGGAGAAGTTGTGGCAATCGACGAGCCTAAGAAGATTTTCGGCAATCCCGACATCGTGGCTCATCATATCGGAGTGCCCGATTACGTTAAGATCTGCAATGCACTGAAAGAAAAAGGTTATACCGATCGTGAGATCGAGATTACAGAGGAACCTACGATTGAACTCGTAAAGGAGGCTTTGAAAGGATGAAGATCGAATTAAAGAATATGAAACATGTTTATCCTACCGGAGATGAAGCCTTAAAGGGGATCAATCTGGTAATAGAAGGGACTGAGCCTGTCGCTATCATCGGTCAGAATGGTGCAGGCAAGACCACTATAGTAAAACATTTCAATGGAATTCTGCGTCCCACCTCAGGAGAAGTGCTGATCAACGGAGAAGATATCAATAACCGATCTACTGCAAAATGGTCCAAAGAGGTAGGATATGTATTCCAGAACCCGGATGATCAGTTATTCCTCGAATCTGTCCGCAAGGAGTTCGAATTCGGTCCCAGACAGATCGGAATGCCAGAGGACGAGATCCAGAAGAGAATCGAATGGGTAGCAGAGCTTGTGGGTCTGAAGGACAAGCTGGATATGCATCCCTTTGACCTGACCTCCACAGAGAAAAAGTTCTGTACCATCGGCGCGATCATTATGATGGATCCCAAGGCAGTCATCTTCGATGAGCCTACCTGTGGACAGGACGTGGCAGGTAATATCCGTCTCCGTGAGATCATCCGTCAGTTAAAGGAAAATGGAAAGCTTTGTATCACCATTTCCCACGATATGAAATTCGTAGTAGATAACTTCAAGCGTATCATTGTAATGTGCAAAGGACAGGTACTGTTAGATGGACCGGTTGAGGAAGTGTTTGCACAGGTTGAGACACTGAAGAAGAGTTTTGTAACGCCTCCTCCCATCACCAAGGTGGCACAGGGAGCAGGATTCAAGGAAACCGTATTCACAACCGATGCTTTTATGAAGGTATTTGAAGAAAGGAAGGGTAAATAATTATGGCAAATGTAATCATCCAGATCTACGGCATCAGAACAGTAGAGGACGCAAGAATGGTCATTGATATGGGCGGTCATCACATCGGCGTATCTTATGGCAAGATCAAGAGAACTCCCGGTCAGCTGACCTGTGAAAAGGCAAAAGAAATCTTCGAAGGTGTACAGCCCGAAGCAGTTAAGGTGGGACTTACGGTAGCAGAGGATATCGATGAGATCACGGAAAACCTGAAGGTGGTATGTCCTGACGTACTCCATCTCTCCGGCGATATCGAAGGGATCACTCCGGCACAGGTACAGGAGTTAAGAGACAGATTCCCCGGACTGAAGATCATGCAGGCAATCCCCGTACTGGCAGGCGTTCCTCTGGAGGAGCAGAAGGTTATGCAGTACATCCGGGACTACGAGCCGGTAACCGATTTCTTCTTGATCGATACCAAGGCAGTAGGCGCAGGTGATATCGGTGCAACCGGTCTTACCCATGACAGAATGATTGACAAGGCAATCGTTGAGAGCACCAAGGTTCCCTGCATCATCGCAGGCGGTTTGGATGCAGACAACGTAGCAGAGGCAATTCATATCACACATCCTTACGGCGTAGATTCCTACAGCTGGACCAACTACGACGATGAGAAGGACAGAACCGGCGGCTGCAAGGATCCGGTCAAAGTAAAAGCATTCATCGAGGCTTCTTTAAATGCCTGACGTATATGTGATCGGTGATGCAAATGTGGACATTATTGTACCTTATCCCCGTTTTCTGAACGAGGAGCGTACACTGGTAGATTACCCCAACCCGGAGCTGGTCGGCGGCGGCACAAGCGCTAATACCGCCGTGGCTCTGGCAAAGCTGGGACTGCCGGTCAGCTTCCTCGGTACCATCGGAGATGACCAGTACGGCAAATATATTCAGAAGGATTTCGCTGAGCAGGGAGTGGATACTACAGACCTGATCGTGGATCCTGCGTTGAATACCGTAGGAGTTTTTGCCTTTATTGATGAGAACGGAGAGAGATATCTGTGGGGCTGGCCCAGAGTAGATCAGGCATTCAAGGTGCTCGAGAGAGACAAGGTGCCGTTTGAAAAGATCGAAGCAGCCGACTGGGTGCATTCTTCCGGAATGTCTCTGGTATACGACACATCTGCACGCACAGAAATTATTGAGATTTTCAAAAAAGCATACGAAGCAGGAGTACCAACTTCTTTTGATCTGAACTTACGAGTGGACGATGGACATCTGGATCCGGATTATGAAAAAGCGGTGAGAGAAGTCATCCGCTATACAACCTATCTGTTAGGTTCCGGAAATGATGAGTTCAAGTACCTCGGCGAGGGCAGAGACTGGCGGGAAAATGCAAAAGCACTGGTTTCTGACGAAAGAGTTGTCATCGTCAGAAACGGCAAGGAAGGTTCCTATAGTTTCTCGAAAGAGGGCGAGGAATATGTACCTGCATTTTCGGTGAAAGTGGAAGATACCGTAGGTGCGGGAGATGTGTACAATGCTGGATTTATCAGTGGAAGACTTGCGGGCATGAATTTACGTGACTGCCTGATCCGCGGTAACGCAGTATCCGGATACACCGTTATGAGGAAAGGTGCAAGAAATTCACCGAATATCGAAGAACTAGAAAGATTTTTAGAAGAACATAAATAAACCGATTTCGAGATGGTTTAGAAAGGCAGGTTTTCATATATGGAAAAAAAGAAAGTTATCCTGGATTGTGATCCGGGGCATGATGATGCCTTTGCGATCATGTTAGCTGTGCAGCATCTGGATGTTCTGGGTATTACGACCATCGGTGGTAACTGCACTCTGGAAAATGTAACAAAGAATGCATTGAAGGTGCTGGAAGTATTGGGAAGAACCGATATTCCCGTATATCCCGGTAATTCCGGACCTATGGTAGTGCCTCTTGTAACCGCTCCCCAGTTCCATGGTGAGTCCGGACTGGACGGTCCCGTTCTCCCTGAGCCTGTGGCAAAGCCTCAGAATAAGCACGCAGTAGATTTCATCATCGACACCGTTATGAATACCGATGATGTAACCCTGATCGCTACCGGACCTCTGACCAATATTGCCTGCGCGATCCACAGAGAGCCGAGGATCGTAGAGAGAGTCAAAGAGCTGAGTATCATGGGCGGCTCCGTTACCTTCGGTAACTGGACACCTACCGCAGAGTTCAATATTTTTGTGGATCCCGAAGCGGCATACAAGGTGTTTCATTCCGGCATCCATGTAAAGATGTCCGGGCTGAACCTGACCAGACAGTGCTGTCTGACCGCAGAGCACGTAGCAGAGTTTCGTAAGATCGGCACCAAGGCAGCAAACCTTGCAGCAGATCTGACCGAGTTCTTCATCGATTCTACAGTCAAGAGCGCTAAGCTGACCGGTGCGAATATGCATGATGCCTGTGCAGTAGCCTGGCTGATTGATCCGAACCTGATCAAGTCCGCTGAGATGCATATCGATATTGAGCTGAAGGGTGAACTGACCCGTGGTATGACCGTATGCGACTACAGACATCTGCGCGGCGTAGATCCTGCAATTGATCTGTACAGAGAGCCGCAGATGGACTTCCGTGGTGAGAAGCCCAACGCAGAAGCTGCCCTGGAACTGGATTTCCCCGGATTTATGGAGCTGTTATATACAACCTTGAGAAATTATAACTAAGAAATAACGATCAAGGGGGAAAGCGTATGGCTTCAAAATCTAAATTTTATTATACACTGCTAGGCTTCCTAACCATTATCATCTGGGGAACCAGCGCAATTTTTACCAGAAATCTGAGTACCGGACTGGGGGCATATACATCAGCCGCACTGGTCAATCTGATCGGTGGTATCGTGGTGCTGGTTACGCAGCTGATCAAGAAAGAGGGACTGACCGGTATCCGTGAGGTTCCCATAAAATACTGGACGGTATGTGGAAGCCTGTTCGTCATATACACCGCATCCTCCTATGTATCCATGAGCATGGTACAAAGTGATGAGTCAGTGATCGTACTGGTACTGATCCGGTTCCTGTGGCCATTGTTTACCTTGATCTTTACGATTCCTATTTTACATGCAAAGGCATCCCTGTGGCTGATCTGCAGTGTAACCTTAAGCTTTGTGGGAATTGTGGTAGCCAAACTCGGAGCGGATATCTTCCATTTGAGCAGTTTTGCGGATAATATCCTGTCCGGAGGGGATCTGGCGGGATACGCAATGGGCTTTGTGGTAGCAATCTCCTGGGGAGTGTATACTAACCTGGTGAAAAAGTATGTAGGAACCAAAAAGGTAGATGGTGTTGGAATCTACATGATCGTGACAGCAGCGATTTTAGGGATTATCTCCATATTTATGGATGAACCGAGAAATTTTTCTGTAAGCCTCATTGGACAGATTCTATATGCCGGTATCGTAGTGGGTGCATTGGCAAATACCTTATGGAACCTTTCCATCAAGAAAGGAAACATGCTTCTGGTGGTATTAGTATCAAACTTCCTGCCGATCATTTCGACAGTGATGACATCCTTCATGCTGGGGGTAGGAATTACCGTTCCCATCATTGTAGGATCCCTGCTGGTAGTCGTCGGAACCCTGTGGAGCAAACAGTGCTTCAGGGAATTCTGATCCGGCAGTAAGGAAAGGAATTAGAATGAAATACAAGGTGATTCTGTGGGACTTTGACGGAACCTTGGCCAATACGGGTGCAGATGTCTGGGATTCTCTGGAATATGCGGCTGGGAAGCTGGGAGGCAGCATGGATGAGAAGTTCAAAAGCTGCGACAGCAACCTCGGTAAGCCGATGGGAGAAATCTTTCGGCAGGTGCACCCGTTTCCGGGTGAAGAAAAGCTAGCCACATTTGACGAATGGGTGACGATCCATTACCGTACCATCAGTGAATATCCGAAGACAGAACTATATCCGGGAATCCGTGAGATCCTGGAGAAAGCACGGGCCTGCGGAGTCCGTAACTATATTATCACACTAAAACCCGAGGAAGCTCTGTTGCGGATTCTGAAAAAGAAGGGATGGACAGATTTGTTTGAAGGATGCTTTTCTCCGGATTCTTTTGGAGAGGTGATCCGGTCCAAGGCTCAGGTGATAGAGGACGTCATGGCCTCCGGACAGATGGAACGGGAGAGTGTCGTATATATCGGAGATACCTACAGTGATGTAACGGCAGCACATGAGAACCATATCCACTGTATCGGTGTAACCTATGGGGACGGTGATACAAATAAGCTGTTGGAAACAGGTCCTGATGAGCTGGCGGCTAATGGTGAGGAATTGAAAAAACGACTGGAACAGGAGGACAACAGATAATGCTGAATAATTTTGATATCTGCATCAACACGAGATTTATCTTTGGAAAAGGTGCGGAGAAACAGATTGGAGAAATCTTGAAAAAGGATGGCGTGAAAAAAGTGCTGATCCACCATGATAATGGTCAGTATCTCTATGATACGGGACTACTTCAGGCTGTGTGCAATCAGCTGACAGCAAATGGCATAGCCCATGCCGAGCTTGGAGGTGTCTTGCCCAATCCCCGTCTGTCTCTGGTAAGAGAAGGCATAGAGCTTGCAAAAAGGGAAGAGATTGACCTCGTACTGGCAATTGGCGGCGGCAGTGTCATTGATTCTGCCAAAGCCATCGGACTGGGTACTGTCTCCGAAGGTGATGTATGGGATTATTTTATTGGAGAGAGAGAGCCGGAACACACTCTGCCGGTTGCTGTTCTTTTAACCTGCCCTGCAACCGGAAGTGAGTCCAGCCAGGTAGCGGTAGTGAACAATACTGACGAGGGTAAAAAGCTCTTAGTCAGTCATCCGGTGCTGCGTCCCAAGTATGCGTTCATGGATCCGGAGCTGACTTATTCCCTACCGAAATTCCTGACAGCCTGTGGTGTAACAGATATGTTTTCCCATGTATGCGAGCGCTATTTCGCTCCGGATGATGAGATCGGTGTGATCGACCGCATGTCCGAAGGCATTTTAAGGACGTTAGTGGATATCGGGCCCAAATTACTGGAGGATAGACGGAACTATACATATCGTGCAGAGATCATGTGGATCGGAACCATTGCCCACAATAACACCGTGGGTATCGGAAGAGTACAGGACTGGGGCACTCATGAGATCGGTAATGAACTCAGTGCTCTGTATGATACTCCTCACGGCGCAACACTGTCGATCATCATGGGTTCATGGATGCGCTATGTGTACCGTCAGAAGCCGGAACGTTTTGCCAGATATGCCAGAGAGGTATTCGGCGTGAACTGGGATGGCACCAATACCCTGCAGGCAGCAGAGGAAGGCATTGTGAAGACGGAGGAGTATTTTAAGAGCATGGGTATGCCTATTTCCTTCCATGATATGAACATCCCTACGGATCGTATTGAAGATATGCTTGACAGAATTGCTTTCCGGGGAGATGATCATTCTATCGGAGGCATCGTACATCTGAATCGTGATGACTGTCGTAAAATTTATGAAATGGCATTTTAGTCACAAATTTGTACCTGAGTCCCGTGGACCACAGGTTACGGAAAGACATAGGTGTTTATTATGAAAGTATTGAATTTTGGCTCCTTGAATCTGGATCATACCTATCAGGTGCCGCACATTGTAGCCCCCGGGGAGACACTGACATCCCTGGGACTGGCAATCCATCCCGGCGGCAAGGGCCTGAATCAGTCAGTTGCACTGGCAAAGGCGGGAGCTGAGGTCTTCCATGCCGGTCAGATCGGAGAAGATGGCGAGATGCTGCGTAAGGTTTGTGCTGACAGTGGAGCAGATGTCCGGTTTATCCGCAATGTGGAGACCCGTACCGGCAATGCAATCATCCAGGTCGATACAAACGGTCAGAACTGTATCATTCTCTATCCCGGAGCAAATCGCTGTATGGATAAGAGTTTTATTGATGAAGTGCTGGGGGCATTTTCAGATGGAGATTATCTGCTTCTGCAGAATGAGATCAACAATCTGCCCTACATCATCGACAGTGCTTATGCAAAAGGTATGAAGATCATCCTGAATCCGTCGCCCATGGACGATCAGGTGTTGGCATGTGATCTGTCAAAAATATCCATGTTTATCCTGAATGAAGTGGAGGCCGGACAACTCACAGGTGAAAAAGATCCTGCGAAAGTACTTGCAAGTATGCAGGCAAAATTCCCAGAGGCAGAGATTGTATTGACCCTGGGAGCAGAAGGTTCTGTCTATGCGGGCAAAGGAAGTGATCCGGCGGCGAAAATAATCCCTCAGAAGATTTATCCCTGCCATGCCGTAGATACCACCGGAGCCGGAGATACCTATACCGGATACTTCATTGCGGAGTATCTGAAGGAGCAGGATCCGGTCAGGGCACTCAGCATTGCCAGTATGGCGGCAAGCATTGCTGTATCGAGAGAGGGCGCAGCGAGTGCGATCCCGGAACGAGAGGAAGTACTGCAACGTCTGCAGCAGGTATAAGGAAAATGAAAAGAAAGACTTCTGCATTGACTGGCAGAAGTCTTTTTACTAGGTAAAGATGACAGATAATATATGATAAAATGTCGAAAAATGTAAAAATATGCCATTATAGTAAAAATATTGAAAATAAACTAAAATATTTAAAGAAATGTGTTGACAAATATACATCCCTGTAGTATATTAAACTTAACAAAAGAGAAACGGAACAACCCAACAGAGAAGGTTGGGAGAGAAGTACAAAAGAATCTATAGAAAGAGAGGTATAGTCCACC
>OQVN01000151.1_pt1 | contig 26706 bp, 53 predicted proteins | sample 1691621 | NCBI WGS metagenome assembly OQVN01 (sample SAMN03418278, study PRJEB22391) | human gut metagenome | biome: human-gut; feature: organic feature; material: feces | host: Homo sapiens | place: Tanzania | collected 2013-01 | reverse complement strand
ACAAAGAAGACACTAATGAATTAGGTTTAGGGAGTTTTCCTATTTCAATTCAATTAGTTGGAGCAGATGACAATGACCTTGTGTATACTCTTACCGAGGGTGGACAACGAGGAGAATTTAATAGATTGAGGATTGTTCAGGTATAACCTGACGAAATGGAGGTATAACCAAATGGCAGATGATAGAAAAGTAGCCTTTAATTGGTACTTAAACCGCCAAGGTCCGAGAGGTCCGCAGGGGGTAAAAGGGGATACTGGCTTCTCTCCGAATATTAGTGTTGAAACTGACACTCTCAATGAGTATATTCTTCGAATAACTAATGAGGGAGGATATTTTCTAACCAGTAATTTAAGAGAGCATAAAGAGGATAGAGGTGGAACTTATATACGTTATGACAGAGATAATGGAGTAATGTATGCAGGTGAGGCTGATACAGCAACAGATGCTAAGGCTGGCATGATTAAGATAGCTTCTGCGGAAGATGTAGAGGCTGAGGACGAGTCGTCAGCAGTTACTCCTGCTATACTAGCAGACTATGTAGCTGGTGTTGGCGGAGCTCCGATAGATGATACAACAGTCTCTTCTTCCAAAGTATGGAGTTCTGAAAAGACTAGCCAATCCATAGCGGCTGTATCTAATCAAGTAGCCACTAATACGACAGATATTTCTAATATTAAAACTGCACTACCTAATAAACAGAATAAACTAATAGCAGGTACCAACATTACTATTGTAGGGGATACTATTAGTAGTACTGCTGGTGGAGATGTCACTCTTGCAGGAAATAACTATTTCACTGGTAATAATACTTTTACAGGAACAACTAAGTTTGATGACGATGTTAGTATCAATGGAGCTAATTTAGAGGTCGCAGGTACTTTTAATACTAACAGTGCAACGATTACCGATTTGCAAGTACCAAATACTTTAACCTCTTCTGGGGAAATTAATGCAATAAGTATTAAGGCAGCTGGTATTGTAAATAATCAAAATGGTAAACACTATTTGACACAGGCTTCTATTACAGCAGGAACTAATGTCACCATCGAAGAGACTACTGATGGAGTTAAAATTTCTGCTACTGGTGAAGGCGGTGGCAGTTCTTATACACTACCACCTGCTACTACGACCACACTAGGGGGCGTTATTATAGGAGACGGGCTTACTGTCTTAGCAAACGGTACTCTATCTGCTCAGGTGACAGGAACTCAATTGGAAGCTGTACAAAGTTTAGTGAACGATTTAAGTACTAAAATAGATAATCTAACTGACAGAGTAACAGCCCTTGAAACACAGATAGATGGAGGTATGGCATAATATGACACAGATAAAATTACGTAGAGATACATCAGCTAACTTCGCATCAAAAAATCCTGTACTGGGAATTGGCGAGCCAGCTTACGAAACCGATACTAAGAAATTAAAAATAGGAGATGGTACTACTGCTTATAATGACCTTGTTTACCTTGCAGGAGGTAGCAGCACGTTTGAAGTTGTACAGCCGCTTAAACTGGTAGATGGTACCTTGACTCTACAAATAGATGAACAGACTATTCAAGTACAAGACGGGAAATTAGTTGCTAACCTAGATGAATTAGGTAACGAAGTAAATACTTTGGCAGGAGAGGTATCAAGTGTACAAGCTGACCTTCTTAAAAAACAAGATGGATTAGTTTCTGCCTCTCCGATAGAAATAAAGAAATCTACTGGACTTACAGTGGTAGGAACCCCTATGTCTGGCAGCGACTTTGTTATGGATAGCATATCTACTACCTCTTACTGTCTAGTCTCGGAAGACTATCTTGCAATAGGGAATGAGTATCAGATTAAATTTACAACGCCTAGCAGTTGGCCATCTGCCTTCGCAAGTATCGTCGATTTCTATGACCCACTGGGCCCTCAATATGATTATGAAACAGGTAATATATCTGTCTGGACAAACCGAGACGGAGCAGGGTTTGAACCTGTAATTCCTAGTCCTGCTCTGAATACTACCTATTATATAAGAATGAAGATGATAACTAGTACTCGAATAGAGACTTGTTATTCTACTGACGGAAAGGCATTTACAGAGTGGAAAGCCACTGATATTAATGCTAATCTGCCTTGGTCCGCACAACGGCATCATGTTGGAGTAGGATACGACCCTAGGACTAGTGAAGTAGTCAGAGTTTGGACTGGTACTATTGACTTAAAAGAATGCTACGTAATAGCAAATGGGGTCAAGTATTATATGTTTCCAGATGCTAAAACAGGTGCTATTGGAATTAATCTAGGTTCTGGTCTTACAGTTACTGATGGCAAACTAACGACCACAGGTGGTGGTGGAACTTCAACTGTTGAAAAACATGGCCTCGAAGGTGATTACTGTTCTAAGTATGGCATAGTTGACTGCCCTAACGGAATATTGTCAAAAGGTAATGGACAAGTCACTCTAAAAGCTGGTGTCGTAATGCAGATGACTGAGACAGATGGTCTAACAACTAACGCATCAGACATGCCACATGATATTACTTCTACTGTTGACTTCGACCTATTCTATACGTCAGGTAGTTTATTAGAAGCTACACAAGTAGTATTCTCTGAACAAGAGCCTGATAACGGAACAACTGATACTATCGCTTGGTATAACGGCATGAAATGGCAGTTTAAGTCAAACAATGAGGGTAATGTGTGGAGAGCTGCTCCTGCTGTAAGATTAGCTCATTTTCATGTTACTGATGGGAACATTACTAGAATTGACTACATCGGTAATAGACAGTTGAATAAATTAATACCTGTTACTACGGATACTGAACAAACTATTACTGGGCAGAAAACGTTTACAGATAGTCTATTTTTTGATTGTACTAAGAACATATATGGCGATTTGGGGTTTCGAGCAAAATATCAAACTGGGAGTCAGATAAATACGGAGGTAGTATTTGGCGGACAACTTGGGGCAAACAATAATCTAAGTTTTGGGTTAGATAACGCTTTACTTCAAATAATGGGAAATCCTATACAATTTACAAACATACCAATCCTATTGTTTGACGGTAAAAAATTTCTTACTCAATCAAATGTTACAGCTGGTGATAATATAACTGTTACTGAAACTGTCGATGGAGTGCAGGTGGTTGGATTATCGAATGCTGCAATTACTAGTCTTATAGGAATAACAAATAATATAACTGTACAAACAGACTTTGCTTCGGGTACTGAGTTTACTCCGACTGAAACTATGTTTTGGTTAGCACGAGGGGAGACTAATGGCGCAGGCTATATATCAATAGATATAAAAGGCACCGATGGTAGCTGGACTATAATTTCGGGCTTAAATGCTCCTACTGCTGGGGTCTATCTATGCTCTCCGAGTTTGCTTATAAATGCAGGTGAGACATTTAGGGTGCGTTACGGTTCAATAAGAGCAATAGAGCTCCTATCATTAAAACCTAAGGGAGGTGTTCAATAGATGTTTATAGCAAAACAAAATGGAACTTTGATAATTGCTGCTTCGGTAGATAAACAGGAAGTCATAGACAAGACGATTAGCTGTCTCAATACTACCATTGAAGAAACAGATGTCGAATATGTACTTGCAAACGGACATTATGTAACGCGAGAAGAGGCTGAAAAATTAGAGCAAGAAAAAATAAATCATCTTACCTGTACAGCGTTAGATTTGGCTACATTTATTAAACAAGCAGGGTTAACAGATGCTGAGGTCTTGCAATTCTTAAATACTAATCCTTCCCTTCAACTTCAATTGACTCTTTGTAAAGACGTTTATTGTGGAGTTGTTAGACAGTTATGTCCTCTTAAAATCACAGAGATATTGACTTTAACAGATGATATGGTCGTAGGATTTTTTAAGAAAAAGCATAATATTAAGTAATATAATATAGGGGAGTTAAATACTCCCCTTATATATCTAAATAAACAAAATGATTATATAGTAGTATAATATATTATAGTTTTGAAAGGACGGTATACTATATTATGGTTCTTACAGTGATTAACATTATAGCATTAATATTATTAGCCGTAGGCTATTTTAGAGGGAACTATACCATAGTAGACCTCGAAACTTGGAATAAATTAGCACACTTCTATAATGAATATTCAGATGGTGAGGGAGGACTTGAAGTTCCCGAATTATCAAACAATGAAGGATTTTTCCGAGAATATATAGATGAGGAATATATTGACGAAGAAGAGGAACCTGATGAAGAAGAAGACGAATAATCGAAATATTCATTCTGCGATAGTATAAATCGATTTTAAGACGGGGTAAATACAAAGGTAATATGTTTTATCCTAGATTTTAAAAATTCATTCTAAGGCCATTAATAGCCGTTTTGAGAGGACTTATGTCAAAAGAGGATTTAATTAAATGGAAGGCCATTGAAAAAGGGTGGCAATTATCTGACTTAAAAAGAGTAAATAAAAGAATACATGAATTATGGAAAGCTTATGGAGGTTCTATCCCGTTTGAAGATGCTGAAACACTGTGTTACCTATTAGGGGAGCCTATCAGTTATAAAACTGAATGGAGTTTAATAAGGCTATGCAAGAATAAAGTTATAGATGTTTTCGAAAAGGACGGGTGCAAGTTTATAGATGTTGTAGACTTCACTCCTATTGAGCTAAAACAAAGGAAGGGGAAAGAAGAATAATGCAGAACATTCCGTACAACTCGACTCAGAATATATTGAATATTAGCCAAGAACTAGGACTGACTATCCCAGAAGCTCAGGCTCTGGTAAATCAGGGAATGAGAGGAATTCAACAAGGACCATTTGATATGTTGGTAAAAGAACTATCTAACAAAGCCAGTGCTGACGCTTATAGACAACTACAAGGGCAAGTTTTTAAACAAGCCCCTAAAAATATTCCTATTGGACAGGTTATTGGAAATTTAAGTAAAATGGCAGGACCTATGATAAATGTTGGAATTCCTATTGGAGAGTTCGTGAACAAAACTTCTCAATGGAACCCTGCTAACCTATTAAGATATCAACAAGGCACTCAAATACCTCAGAGAGGTGTAGGTTTAGCCCCTAATCCGTATAAAGATTATTATTTAGAACCTACGAAGAGATAGCACACGTTTTTTATTAGTTTAAATAACATAGGAGAATGTTTATGAAAAAAACATTCATAAAACTTTATTATGATTTTATTAATAGTCCAGAGTTAAAAACCCCAGCGGAGAAAATTATATATTCTATTATATTTTCTTTCACACAAGAGAGAAATCATAAATATATTGCGAGTCTTGATTGGCTGCAAAGAGTCACTGGGGTTGGGCATAAAGACACTTTAATGAAATACCTAAAAAGAATGGTAGCTTCTGGACTTTTGGAAAAGATTAAACTATCATCAAAAAGAGTAATGTATCGTATTGGTAGATATCCAGAAGTAATACCTCACCCTTATGGCTCCGAAGACATTGATGTTTTATCCTTTTTAGAACAAACAGGGCAGTTGTAGAAAAACTAGGAATAATTATTGTTTTTAGGGGCATACCTAAAATTAGGTATCAATGTACCTAAAATCAGGTATAAACTATACCTAAAATTAGGGAACTATAAGATAGAATATATATAAGATATAATAGTATTTTAACGGTAAGTACTTACCGTAAGAGGAAATCTCTAATAGAGATATTCCTCTTTTTATGTATTAGGTACTATGTACCTAGCTTGGACACGTTTTTTGTTAATCTTATATAATATATAACAAATAATAACAGTCCGTCTGAGGACGTACATAAATAATACAATACCACCCCCAGTTTCGCTCACCCCCTCCGTGGAATGGGTTTTAATACTTACACACGTTTTTCAAGATTTGTTTGTTATTACATAAGCATATTATATAGTAATTTTATATAGTTGTATTATATATCAGTATTAAATATAACAATTAAATACCCAACTTACCAGCCATATATGATGCTCGTGTATAAACCTATAATCCCCCCATACGCCGCGAGAAGATGGGGTGGGTTATTCCCGTCTATACCCCCATGCTCTAAGTACTCAATTTTTATATGTAAAGATAATATATTAAGATAATGTTTACAATAATATAAAAGCATCTCAATTTATTTTCACATCTTTTTTATAAATTGTATAACAGTCAATTATATTACTACATTATATATATATATTAATTGTTAAGCTATGTAAATATATTACTACAAAAGTATTGACATTCTTATTAATGTGCGGTATAATAATGATATAAGGAACAGAAAAAGAATAAGGCAATTATTATGACAACTAGAACAAAAACATTTTACGAAGAAAACAAGACGATTGAAATTGTAGAGCACACACAAACTTTGATTTCAATGACAGTAACTTTATATGACAAAAACGGTAGTCTAACATACACTAAATTTTATGACGCTTATGGGATAACTTTTGAAGATGTAGTCAATAGTTATAAAAGATTAGGTGTATAGCAAGAATGAATTAAACAACTAATTAAAAAAAACGTGTATAAGCAAGTAAGAACAGAAAGGAAAACTATGGCTATGAAATACAATAAAAGGATTTTAAAACAACACACAGAAAATATATTTGGTAAATATTATACTTTGTATATTCTTGATAATAAAGACTATACAACATACACATAGTAACGGACGAATTCAGAGACGAAGAAATGAACACATTAAAATTTCAACAACCTAAGCAAGATGTATCATTCAATGAATTTGATGATTTATACATAATTAAATTAATCCTTGAATTTGCTTTATGGTGTAAGTTTTACGGTTACAAGAATAAAACTTATCAATTTGAAGTAAACAGTGCAATTGATTTGGACGTATGATTAGTATGGAATATATACAAAACCTTAAAAAACGTGTGAAAGAATACAAACGAAAGGATAATTAAATATGATTAAAGTGACATATTATGTTGGTACAAATGATAAGGACACATTAAAGCCTGAACTATGTAAACGAGATTTTATAAAATTATTTGATGAAATATTTAAGGATTACACTTTACTTGAAGCCGTTGGTAGATTTACAAATAGAAACAATAGAATAACAGAAGAGCTAAGTTTAATTGTAACAACTTTTATAGAGGTACATACAACGGCGGCATTAAGGCAACATATTCAACATAATTGTAGTATCTTAAAAGATAAATTAAATCAAGAGTCAATTCTTGTTGAGGCAAGTAAACCCGAAATAATGTTTTTGTAAACTTATGTAAATGATTAAATAAAATATGTTAGAAAACTATTTAAGCAGGGTATAATATAAGTATAAAATAAAATAATGGAGATTAGAGCCATGACGACAGTGGCACAATTAAACAAACTAGCACAAAAATATAATATTCCACTATATCTACTAAGCGATGACTTATTAGAATGTAATTTAAAAGACATCGAAGAGGTTCTAAATTTTAATAACAGATAATGGACGTGTTACAAAAGCATATATGAAAGATAATATATTATACTATTGTAATCCTAATGTAAAACATAGATACGAAGAAAATAGAATACTGTACAGATAAAGACAGTAGGTAAAAATAATGAACAATAAAAAAAGATATACTTGCGTAGTCCGAACTTATATATTAGATATTATAGAGGTCGGCGGATTAGTAGAAGATTACTACCATGTTTATACATGTGACAGTCGAGGTACGGATAGTTCAATTGTTCTAGGTAATGATGTAATGGAAATGGATTATTTCGACAACGAAAAACAAAAGGAAGACCTTGTAGAATATTTAAGATTATTAGAGCACATGGGTGCAGAATATAGGGAGGTTGAATAAGATGATATTAGAGAATTTCGATAACAATCCAGAAAGGTATTCCATTTATGTTGCAACTAAAAACTCTTTTGCAAGATTAAATGTATTATATATGGATATAGAAGAAGTAAAGAAGACCATAAAAAACTTAATTACAAAAGGGAATTATATTTATAATAAATACGGAAAATTTACGTATGTTTCTATTATTGATATCTATAATAACAAAACAATTGCCGAACAGATAGAAGAAAATAAGGTAAGAATAGAAACAATAAAAGAACCATTGGAGGTTATAAAAAGATGTATACAAACAATAAAAAAGTAATTAAAACTTTTGCAGAATTTCTTAAAACTAATTTTAATCATGTAGACCTATCTAATTGTAGAGAAGTTAAACCTAACTATTACGCACTGTCGAGGCTGTACTTATTCAAAGAAGACAGGTTGTGCGACTTAGTAGAATTAGGAATAAGCAATGTAACTGAAAAGAATTGTGACACAAAGTTTGAAAAACTATTAGATAATACTTTGAACTATATGGGGGTTTAAATTATGGACATAAAAAAATGTAAAACCTGTATATTTTATGAGCCATTCTTCAACAGTTGTCATCTATATTTTGACGAAGTTTATTTTGGTGAAGGAGACTTTAATCTCGCACCAGTAAGCATTAAAAATGTAAGTAAACCGGAATGTGAATATATAAAGAAGGCAGGAGGATAACTTGAATGAGAATAGATATACGTGATTTGCCTTTGACGTTTGACTTTAATAGACATGATAACTCGTATGAAGTAAGGAATAACAAGGGACTACTAATAGAGGCATTAAAAAATGATTATGTCGCGATTAGATATTTAATAGATGTTATAGGAATAGACGAAGAAGCGGCAGAAAGAATAGTTGAATACACATTTCTTGCAGGTCTAAGCAAACCAATAATATAAAGAGGTACAACGAAATGAATATAGATAAATGTAAAAGCTGTAAGTATTACGTACAATTTTTTAGCGGTTGTGCTTTGTATAATAAAAAGGTTTATTATCGCAACGGAAATTTCGAAGAGTACCCAATGAATATTACTTATATTAAAAAGGACGAATGCAAATATAATTTAAAGGAGTAAATGACTATGACATATAAATATGAGATTAAATATGATACTTATGACGCAGTGAGCAAAAAGTTTCTAACTAAAATTGAATTAGGTGACAGCGAAATATTTGAGAATAGTGAACGCATTAAGAATATTATTAGAGAAAGTGGTGCAACAGTAGACTATCAAGACTGGCAATCAAAGTATAACAAGTATGTATCTTTTGACAGAAAGCCATGCGGTGAGGGTTTTCTAATTCAATACAGTCTAAGTTTTAATAATGAATATCAAAAGAATTATTTCTTCTACTTATTGGATAAATATTATTTAGACTTGAACTATTATGAAGCTATATATGAACTAGAACCATGTGTTCAAGCAGGAAGTAAGGAAGACAGATAAATGAAGGGGTGATTAATGAAGTCAACATACACAACGCCATACGAAGATGAACATGGTATAGACTTAGAAGAGTATAACGCACCAGATTTTTTTATGGGAATAGTACTAACTATAATATTTTTAATTTGCTTTTTAATTTAAGCAGGAAAGGATAAGGACTAATATGGATTTCTTAATAGGAGCAGTGACAGGCAGTTTTGCAGCTTTAATGCTATCAACAATAGTGTATCAATCAAATATGAACGAATTACTTAAAAGGTATGGAGAACTAACAAAACTAATAAGGAGATTTAATAATGAATATAATAGATAGTAAATTGGTATTTAAAAAAGATAAACTATTAATTAGAAGAATGACAGAAGCGATAGTTCTACATCATTCTTGTAGTAAAGGACAGACAGTACAACAAATACATAGGGAACACCTAGGTCGAGGGTGGAACGGGATAGGATATCATTATTACGTCCGACGTGACGGCTCTATATATACCGGTAGACCTCAGTTTGCTGTTGGTTCTCACTGTCAAGGATATAATAAGGATACGATAGGGATTTGTTTCGAAGGTGATTTTAGAAAAGATAAAATTACACAAGAACAAATTGTAGCTGGTAAGGAACTTATCGAATACCTTAATAGTAGTTATAAGGAAAAACTTAAAGTGTTTAATCATGGAGAACTAAATGCTACTATGTGTCCAGTAATTAATCTAAGGGAGATATTGACAAATGAAATTTATTAGTGCTTTAAAACAAATAATAAATAATTTTGAAGATGCTGAGACGTTGTACAATAGTGAAGAAGGTCCCTACCTAGCAACTGGATACTGGCTAAGCGAAGAGGATTACTTTAAGCTAGGACAAATAATAGAGGACATGGAAGGGTCAGCAGAAGATGTTTAGAGAATTTGATACTAATATAATGGAAAAGTTTGGAACTGATTACAATAGTAATAAAAGACAAAGAAGGAAAACTATTAAAGATAAATATATTACGACGGAAGTATTTATTAAATTAGTGAACAAATGCTCAACGTTACACACCAGTAGAAAAGAGATTGTGTCTAAGTTAATGGATATAGGTATTTCAAACAATATAATAGCACAAGTGATTAATGTAGTAATACCAGATGCGAAAGCTACAAGTAATAGCGTGGCAGCAATAGTTAATACTATTAGAAAAGAAAATAAAAAGGTCGACGAGTTACTTAAAGATATAGAGGAATTATGATTAGCACAGATTTATTAACGATGATTGCAATAGGATTTGTAACATTTACAGTATGCATAGTATCTTTATCGCTAACATGGGAGATTTTACAAAATGGCGACTAGGACAATTTTATTATTGGCTGACGAGAAAGCGTTAAGAACTGAATTAAAGAACAGAGATAGAAATGTACCAAAGATACTATTCTGTTTTGGCAATAGTTTTATTAGTCATCTTATTCAGGCTAAGACGCAGATAAATAGAAAAGAACGAGTACCGTCACACGTAGCTATGATATACGGTGATTATATATATGAAAGCACGACAGACGTTGCAAAAGTAAACAAGAAAAGAATACCCAAAGGTGTACGTCGGTGGCAATTGAAAGATTTCTTAAAGAACGAAAAGAAAAAAGATACTCAATACTATCTTGTAGATTATCCTAATATGGATTATAACAAAATGGAAGATAATATTCATAGACCTTATGGAATAGATTACATTCTAGACTACATGTTAAAAGATGGCAGTGACGGTGATGGCGATGGATTGATATGCTCACAGTATTGTAATATAGTTTGTAATATAATTCCTGATAGAGAATGTGTATCACCAGCAGAATTATTCAGGGAGTTATGCTATGGCTAGATATGAAAGAATAGTAGCTTTAAAAGGCATTCCGTTTTGTCAGACTATATTAGATTATACAATGGCCTTTAACGGGAGGGATATCTATGTATCAGATAAAACATACCTTAGTTTATTAGAATTATTGGGCTTTAAGTATGATTTAGTTGGTGATGCTGTAAAAGATATAGTAACGGAGACTAGGATATATAGGAGTCGTAGAGTGCCAGAATATGTTGCATACGCAATAAAGCGATAAAGGAAGTACACATAACCCGACAGGGTGCAAAGGAACGGAGTGGCAGATGTTTTACAAATTAATAATAGATGAACAAGGTAATATTGAAGTGGTTGATAGAGTAGACTACGCAAAAAGAAATGATGGTTATATCTATGCAACTGAAAAAGAATTTGCATTACTTAACAAAAGAATAGTGTTTAATTATAATGATGAGGTAAAAGATGTATGTTAGAAATAATTAAATTAATATCTTCTATGCTTGCCGTGAGTTTTTTTATTTGCACTTATAATCATAGGGATACTTTTCGATATTTGGAATTAAAGAATAAGACAATATAAGTAAGTAAAAGATATATATTAATTTGAAGTCTAACAAGACATGGAGAGAAAGTCTCTCCGACACTACTCTTTTAAAACGCAAGCCCTTGAATTTTTATTTAGAATTAAAATGTTACAAAGTAAAATAAAGGAGGTATTCCCCTATGAATAAAATAACTAATGCAGGTTGTCCGCACTTAACAGGTGTAGTATGTAATGCTTATGAAGAATGCGAAATGGGTAAGGCTTGTGACCTTGATTGCGAATGGGTAGAACTCAAACGCAAAGAACAAGAGTGCGAAGCTCAAAGATATAAACTTAATTATTATATAGAAAAAACAACTCAACTATTAGATGATATTGATAACTATAAGCAAGCACTTGATGAAATCAGACAATATCGAATTGCTGAAATTAACAACGAAGGTGAAGAGGAAAACGACACGATTTTAAGTATTATTGACGAAGTAGAGAACGGTAAATAATTCTTAACAAAACACTTGACAATTAAATAAGAATAGTTTATACTATATATACATACGCCCTGTCGGGCTAAAAACTGGGTGGAGTAACAGTATTCATAATCATATAAATTCCTTTCTTTTTTATCTACTCCTCAATACTACACGATAACCTCCACCCTTTTATTTTTTTTAGAAGTAGGAAGAGCGTAATAATTTTAAAAACAGGAGACATTCAAAATGGAAATAAAAATTTCAAGAAATATTGACGACTCAGGGTTATTTGAAGAATATGTTCTTTATAGCAAACAAAAAGAATTTATGAAAAACAAGACAATGTCAGAGGGACGACTAAAAGATTATTTGTTTCATCAAGTCGTTAATTGTAAGATGAAATTAGTTGAAGATAAATAATTTTAATGATGAAATATAAAACCTTAGAGGAGGATTAAAACAAATGACAGAAATGAAAAAATGTGAAGCTTGCGGCAAAGAATTCGAAGCAAGAGGCGATTGGCAAAAAGTGTGTATTGACTGTTTTAAAGCAGGGCACACACCCAAGCCTGAAAGCAAAGCAGCATCTAAAAGAGAATTCAAGCCTAAGACAGAAGCACCAGTTAAAAAACCTATTGATGCTACAATGTTTAGAAAAGCTTATGATGAATTGAAAGCAGAATTTGCTGACGAACTAGATAACGTGAAAGAATATCTAGGAGGTTGGACTTCAACGCTAGTAATTAATAGGAGCAAATAGTATATAGATATAATAATCTCTAAACAATGGAACTTTAAAATTAGAGGATTTGATATTATGGACGAGCCATTAAACATTGATTTTATATCAGAAATAACTTGGGCAAATTATGAAATTGCAAAGGAAACTGAGCGAATTAAAGAGCTGGAACATCGTGGAAGAACAAATAATACTAGAATTAAAAAAGTTAATAAAGGATTTAGAAGTAATCACTAGGGTGAACAATCTATTATTAAGTAGATTTATCTTAGAACTAGGAACTGTGCGTAAGGATTTGGGTCTACCAAAAAGATGTACATTTTTTAGATTTGAATTACTTCAAGAAGAATACGATAAGTTAGTTCAAGAATTTGGAAAGTATGAAACAGACAAAGCTTTATATCGCTTAGATAGAACTTTAACACAGAATAAACAACAATGCCCGAATAACATAGGAAAGTATATTCGAAACAGATTAAAAAAGAATAGGCTAAGTCGTGAAAGAGCAAGTAAACACAAACCAACAGAATAATAAAAAGTATTTATCCAGATGTCAATATTATGGAAAACTTATTGATTGGGACTACGTTGAGCAGTGTATGGTTTTGAAATTTGCTGTCTATACAGCGACCGAATATTACGGAAATACTTCCACTGTAAGAGTATATGTACCGACAGAAATGGAAGACGATATAATTAACGAATTATTTAAGGGAGATAATTATTTTATTATCGCTGCACCTTATAGAGTTACATTTAAACAAACATATAAATATAGAGTAGATTTACTCTTAAATATATTTAAAGAGATAATATAATAAATGGCTAAGAATGACAAAGGTAATGATATATATAGTATGATATTAGAAATAGTATTCAATCTTTCGCCGAAACAAGCAGAAGGATTATATGCTTATCTTTTACCTCGCTACACCAAAAGAGCTAGGAGTAAATTATATAATGCTGACGGAGAAGAAGATGTCAATGGAAGGATAAGACTTCTACCATCTCAGTATCAGGCAATAAGAACCAAGTACGGCGACAACTATATGCATAAGGCCTTTAAAGAATTAACCAATTATATTTTATTCTTAGAAAAAAATCAAGACGTTCCGAAATACAAACAAAAATTAAAGAAACTAGAAAAAGAAACGCATAATATGATACTAGCCTCTGATGGTGGTTGGGTATATCGAAAGTGCAAAAGCTATGCAGTGAATGACCGAATACCAGTGAATATTAATCCGTTTTTAATAGACGACTTAAATACCGCTCGCTTGTACATACAAAGTTTACCAGCCAACCTAAGAGATATGCCAGACGTTCAAAGTTTATTATTAAGATTTCCACAGTTAGTAGATGAGTTCAATGACAGAATTTGATAACGAAAAGCCTAAAAAGATATTCAAGCCAGTGCCATTATTAGATGGTATAGAAGAAATTCGTCAAGATTTCGAGGAAAGAATAGCTCAGGGGGACGTTGTATATGGAATAGAAATTCTAGATGACTGTGTCGAAACTATTAGAAAAGGAAGTATAACTTTCTTGATAGCAAGGGCAAACGTAGGTAAATCAAACGTCGCACAAATAATAGCACTCAACTTGGCAAAACAAGGGAAGAAAGTTTTAATATGTTCTTGTGAAATGGGTGCAGGATTATTGATGGAACGGCAGCTCAAAAGAATGACTGGTATAAGTACCAAACAATTAAGGGAACTATATGAAAAAAGTAGAGATAAAGCTAATTACGTTCTTGACTCTGTCTTTGATAGCAGGTTCGATTACTTGCATAACGTTGATATATGCGAAACTGGCGGAGCAACAGTTGATGACATTGTCTCAATGCTCAATTGTTTCCCTGAGTATCATTATATTGTCATTGACTATATTCAGAGAGTGAGGGGACAAGGTAAAGAATATGAAGTAATAACTAATACAGCGAGAGAATTGCAGACATACGCTAGACAAACAGGTAAAGCAATGATAATATGTTCACAAGCAAATAGAACCTCAGAAGGCGATGCTAAGAAGGATACTATGGCTATCCGAGGTAAAGGCTCAGGGAGCATAGAAGAAGACGCAGACGTAGGTTTATCCCTTATGGAAGAGTACGAGGGAGATAGGAAGTATATATTGGCTACACTATTTAAAAACAGATACGGTGCTTTAAAAAATATAACATATAAATATTCTTATGACGATAGACTTAACCTTGTATTACAAGAAAAAGGATATACTGGGGGTTAAAATGTCAGGTATAGCTCAATTACCCAAAAGAGTAGCACTTGCAATAATGTTACTAAAAGCACTAGACCTGAGACTTTCATTAAGATTGATACAAATGATATTATATTTGTGGAGAGAGTTCTCAATAAAAACAGAGATAATTCCAGTGATACAAGAATATAAAATATCATTCCATTATAAAGATGAAAGACTGAGTGGTTTTAAATTAAAGGATTTAAAAGAATTAATTCCAGTAATAGAGAAATTGAAAGAAAGCAGGATAGATTGACAGATAAGCAACAAGCAAAATACGACTTAACCGACGATGGTAAAGGCAAAAAATATGACAGTGGCAAATCTATGGTAGGTACGCTATGTAGAGTATTTCCTCATGCGTTATTAGGTGTAGGACAGTGTATCGAGTTTGGGACTCACAAGTATCCAAAACCCGATAATTGGAAACTGGTAGACGAAGCCTTTACTCGATATCAAGATAGTATGATGAGGCACTATTTAAAATTCCTTGCAGGGCAAGAAAAGGATAGCGAAACTAACTTATTGCATTTAAAACACATGGCATGGAATGCCCTTGCCATATTAGAATTGTATTTAATGGAGTACAATGAAGAAGATTTGTTTATTTAATGAAAACAAAGGATTAGCAGCTAAGATAGCTGTAAATAGAATGCATACCGTACGGTCTGTCGAAGATAAAGAAGACATCTTTCAAGATGCTTACGTTGGCTTAATGATGGCCGCCGAACACTATGACGAGACAAAAGGAATAAAATTTTCTACGTATGCTTACCGAGTTATCCAAAGAAAATTAAACGAGGAGACTAATAGAAAACAAATGGAAATGGGTAACATTCATATATGGAGAAGTAGCAAATTAGGAAGTAGACCTGACTTAAAGCCTGACCTTATAGGCGAAAATCTTATGCGGACAATTAAGTATGATGAAGACATGGATAAAGAAATATCTTTAAAACGAAACAGGGAACTTCTTCTTAAATATATAAATAGATTACCAGAAGACGTAAGAATAGTTTTAGAACTATCTTTTGGGTTAAACGATACTTGGAGAGTATATGCTCAAAAAGAGATTGCTAAAATGTTTAATTGCACACCACAGGCTATTTATATTAAAAAGAAAAAAGGTATAAAGATGCTACGAAGATTTTTAGAACGTGAGGGGGTACTAGATGTATACGCTTAACGATGCAAAGCTAGACTGTCTAAGGGAGTTCAAGAGTCTCGGACTCGAAACTCCTAGTCCCCTGTGGTTGGATTTTATTATCAAGTTAATCGTTGAAGACTTTTATAAGCAGCCATTTATTCTCGAAGGTTCTTTGGCTAATATTGGACTAGGTGTGAAAGACGATGGAGAAATTCCTATTAATGATAAATATGCCAGAGATATTATTATTAATGGAGTATTAGGTGTTTATTATGCAGATAAAGACCGAAATAAATTGGACGATTATGCTTATAAAATAATGATAATATCACAAGAATATAACGAGTTTTTAATGGAGGAATACGACATAAATGAGTAAACCTAAGAAAAGAGTAGCTCCCGAAGGGGCAATAAAAGTATACACTATTAAGTTCGATTTTGCACTTACGGACGTAGAGGCTAAAAGATTTATTCATAAGCCAAATGGAGAAACTTCGAAGGCATTAAAGAAGTATTTGTTTGATACCCTAACCTATGTGTGCAAACGAGTTGTAAAAGATAGTGAAGAAAAAGCAAAAGAGCTACAAGAAGAATAAAAACAATTGTAAAATTATCTTTACAAAAGACTTGACAAATAATTTATAATCGTTTACAATTATAAGTGGAGGTACTTGTATGAGTAAAAAACAGCGAATGGGGTACATTATCTCAATAGATGGAAACGACGATTTTGAGTTTAATGTTGATGATGAAATATTGGTATTTGATACTCTTGAACAAATTAAAAAGTATTGTGCTACCAATAAAATAGATATTGATAAAGTAAATGTTTATTCGATAGAGTTGGAGGCTTAATGAAATACGCTCTGTTGGATTATGACGGATATGTTTGTAAATCATTATACGCAGCTATCAGCTCAGGAGATATAACCGAAGCACCGAGAATTCTAGAAGAATTGACTCAGTCAGCAATAGATAGGACTCATAAATATTTTGACGATTTACCAATAGAAGTTATTAAGGTAATGTCTGGACATAGTTGGAAAAAAGATATCTATCCAACTTATAAAGCTAAGAGAAAGAAAGACCCTAGGGTAAAAGAATTCAGAGATTGGGTATTAGAAACTGACGGTAGTATTCTCAAAGTAGAACCTCTTGAAGCTGATGAAGTCTTAGTTGTAATGCATGACTACCTAACTAATTATAGTATCGAAGATTGTATAGTATTCTCAGATGATAAAGACTTACACTATGTTACTCTATTAAATTGTAAAATAAATACTACCGAGGAAGTCGATATTAGATATGATGAGAATAAATTATTCTGTCAAATGTTAGCAGGTGATAAAGAAGACTGTGTCGATGGCATTAATAAAGTAGGAATGAAGACTGCTGATAAGCTTCTTACGGAAAAAGGTGAATATAATTTAAACAATGTAATACAAATATATAAAGATAAAGATATAACAGAAGAAGAATGTAACAAACAACTAAACCTAATCAATCCTATTAAAAGAGAATTTTTTCAAGATACGGACAAGATGCTGTATGACATTATAGGGGCAACATTAATAAACCGAGAAATTCCAGAAAGAGAACTATTAGACACATTAATAAGATATCAACAGGAGTATATAGCTAAGGAGGTACATAAAATATATGGCAAGCAAAATAACAAAGGATAACGTTGCTAAGTTTATTGAAAAGACTAGACTTGAACACAAGCAAGATGTCAGAGCTAGGGACGTAAAAGATTACGAGACTATGCTAATGGAAATGATACGAGAAGAATTTAAGGGAATGTAATAATGAAACGAGCAAAAAATGTGATTGATATAGAAACTAAAATTAATAATGGATTAGTTGTGATTGGTTCAGATATACACATTCCTTTTCAAGATGACAGGGCAGTAGCCTGCTTTGTGAAGTACTGCAAGGAAAAACAACCAGAAGCAATTGTTTTAAATGGCGATGTCTTGGATATGTTTATGTTGTCTAAGTTTACAAAAGGCGAGGGTAGAAACCCTCTTGAAGAAATTACTATGTGCAGAGGTCTTCTTGAAATGATTAGGAAAGCATGTCCAACCTCTGAAATTTATTACGTAATAGGCAACCATGAAAACAGGTTAGAAAAATATGTACTGTCAAAAGCTCCTGAGTTAGCATCTCTTATCGAAGATGTATTTAGTATAATAAAGACCGAAGACTTTAAGATTAGAGGCTGTGCAAGTCTTACCATAAACGATAACTTCGTGTGTAAGCATGGAACATTATTAGGGAATAAGTCTGGTCTATCTGCTATAAAAGAGATGGAAAATGCTTATATGTCGGGAGCTACGGGGCATTGTTTCTCCGAAGATGTAGAAGTACTAACACAAAGAGGTTGGAAAAAGATTATTGATATAAACCCCGACAGAGACCTAGTCGGAACTTACAATAAAGAAACGGGGGCTTTTGAATATAACGAAGTCAGGGAAAAATTTGTATACGATAATTACCAAAAATTGTATCATATAAAATCTAATTGTATAGATATTATGACAACAGATAAACATGGTTTTATAGGCTACGATAGAAAAAGAGAATTAAAAGAGTTTACAGCAGAAGAATTACCTTCTATTGGAAGAATAAGTATTCCCCTTGCTTGCAAGAAGAATTTGGTTATCCCTATAAATAGCTCGGATACTGAATTAAGGCTACTGGTAAATATCTGTGCAGATGCTAGTATTGAGGGTGATAGTTTTAGATTTCACTTAAAAAAGGAACGTAAGATACAACATCTAAAAGAGCTATTGCAAGAATTAGGATTGGAATATTCTGAAAGAAAACAGTCTTGCGGTACGACCAAAATAAGAATATCAACAAAAGATAGTAAACATTACTTGGATAGATATTTCCCAGATAAAAATAAGGTTCTTCCACAAATAATTAGATGGGCAAGCCCCGACCAAGCAAGAGTAATATTAGAAGAGTACAGCATTACTGATGGTTGCAAGAATAGTGTATCGAAAAATTCTTACCAAATATCGACTAGCAAAAAAGAGGAAGCTGATATTCTTCAAGAATTATTCGTTAAGTCAGGTATGAGAAGTAGCGTATTTAAAAGAGTAACTGGTAATTACTGTATCACCGTCAATCTAAGAGACGAAACATTGATTGATGGAAAAAGGAATGTAACTATCGTTCCTTACTCTGGGAGAGTGTCCTGTGTCTCAGTGGATAATGGTACACTTGTAATTCGTTCAAAAGGGAAAACTATTATTACGCAGAACACGCACAGACTTTGTAAATATATAGCAAGAAAATCTGGAAGAAAATTTGTTTGGTTAGAAACAGGGTGTTTATGCGACCTCAATCCTGAGTATTGTGTAAATCCAAATTGGCAGGCTGGATTTGCCGAGCTTAAATTCAAAGATAATAAATTATACCATTCAAGAGTAATTGAAATCGAAAAAGGTAAAATATTAGAGTAATAAGTCTCTTAGGACGAAGGAACTACGTGGCGAATGAATATAAATGATATAGAGATAACAGATAATATGATAGATGCCGTAGTGTCAGCTCAGTTATACAGAGAAGACCCTATCGACAATTTACGTAGGGCAGGCATTCCTAAAATAACTAACTTAGAAGTCCAAGCTCTATATAAGAGGATTATAGAGTCTCCTGACTTTAATGATAAAAAGAAGGCTGCTATTGATTTGCAAAAAATGTCGCTAGTAGAAGACGACGTTGACACCATGATGTTATTCTATAACAAATTACTTAAAGACGCTCAACGAGAAGGTAAATACGAAGTAGCTGCTAGGATACTTAAAGAGATACGAGAATTGAAAGCTATCGAAAATGAGCAGATGAGGTTTGAAGTTATAATAACCGTTAGGAAACCAGACGAGGAAAAGAAGTAAAATGTGGAGAAGTTTTTGTGATAGAGTAAACGAATGCGGAATGATTGAAATAGATTGTTACGACTGCCCTTGTCTTGGCAAACTAGACGAAGACTTTTATGATAGTATAGATATGTTTAATAAAATATTAAAAATGGATATTTCGGACACTAGCGTTTTAAAAAAATTTTTCTGATATCTTGACAAGCGAATAAATTTATGCTATAATTAGAACAGTAGATATACCCCCATGGCAGCAGGAATAATATTATTTGTAATAATTACTATAACTTTATTAAAGGATTAATAAAATATGCAAGATAGATTTAAGTTTAGATTTTTTGACGTTGAAAATGAAGAAATGTATGACGTTTCTGCAATAGATTTTTTACATTCAATCGGCGAAATAGTTTCTCTTGATGGGTTGGAAACATTAATATGTAAACTTGATTTAGACAGTCTAATACCTTGCACTGGAAAAAAGGATAGAAATGGAATACTGGCTTATGAGGGCGATATTGTAGAACAAAGTAGCTTTACTGGTAAAAACGCTGATAAACATAAAAGATATTTAATTGTGGGAGATACTAGCGGAACAGGTTTTCAACTCAAACAGATTAATCCTGCTAAATACGACCATAGTTATTGGTATATAAATAGACTTCAATATGATTATAATGTTATTGGAAATAAGTTCGAAAACCCTGAATTGTTAGAGGAGTAAAATGTATTTATACCCTTATAAAATATTTACTATATCAAAAGCCAAACGTACTTGTAATGTGGAGCAAGGACGATTAAAACCAGTTGGTATATATAATGTTAAAAAAGTAAATTATAACGAAGCGAGGGAAATTGCAAACAAATACGAAGTGCAAATATCAATTCTTCTCGGAGATATTACTGACAACGTGAAACTTTTATGCTTAGACTTGGACGATTGCTTCACTTCTGATGGCAAAATAGAGCCTTTAACAAGAGAATTTCTGAAAGAATTTTCCAATGAAGAATACGAAGTATCAAGTTCTGGTGAGGGTATTCACATATATGTTTTAACTAAACTATCCTTAGAAACATTCATCGTAAAGGAAATGGAGGGCTGTAAATCCTTTGAATGTTATACTAACAAACGACATATTGTTACTACGACTTTTGATTTTGAAAACACAAACTTGCAAGTCGGCAAGCACGATAAGTTCCTTGAAAGATTATATGAAAAGAAGGAGATTAAACGTAGTCAAACATCTATGAAAGATGATGTTAAGCTTGTTTTTCAGGGCGAAGAATTAAAGGGAACTGATAAGCAGATAGAAAATCAATTGTTTTTCAGGGCTAATGGCGACAAAAGAACACCAGTTCAAGACATGTATCAGTTAAGAGGATTAGGATATAAAGACCCTATGATTATAGAATGTATAGACGCTTGTCCTAATGCAGTAGACCAATCAGCTCATGATGCTAAACTATTAAAGAAATTAGTTTATTATTTCTTAGATTTTGATGTAGCGTGGGATATGGCTAAGAAGACTAATTATTATAAAGCAAAAGACGATTTTCACAAAAAGAAATTTGATAACCCTGTGTACAAAGAAAGAACTAGAAAGTTTGTAATGGGAAGTTGGAGATAAAACAATGGGAATATCTTGTGAACAATGCAAAGAAAGAGTTGCAGAATTTTTTAGAAAAGAATTGACCGCTGAGGTGTATGAAATGTGCCTTATACACATGGTAGGTTGCGATAACTGTCACAAATTTTATTCTCGCTACGCTAGGGAAAAAGGCTATACGTTTGATTTAGCTCAACGCCTAATTAAGTTCTCTAACAGAAGAAAAGACTTGGTATCTCCACGGGCACCAGACAGGATACAAGAACTCAAAAAGAAGGCTAATAAAAAGACTGTTGGACAATTCTCTTCTTCATGTCTACATGATAGATGGACAAGAGCTGCTATCAGATACGACGTAAGCGAGCTAATGCAGGTACAAGCATTCAGAGACTTTGTAATAGAGTACGACCCCGAATACGATAGTGGTAATACTGACTTCGGAGAATTTTATAAATTCATCACTAAAAAAATATGTCAAAAAATAGATTTATTGGAAAGATGTTTAGATAAGGAATGTCAATCATGCGAAACTTAGGCAAATATGACTACATTTTTGTAGATATAGACGGAACTATAATCTACGGTTTTTATCAACAGATAATGCACCATACTTGGAACTGGTTCAGAAATGATGTTATAAGTTCTTTTCTAATGTGGCTACAAGAGAAGTGTAGATTTTATAAAGTAAACCATAAATTATTATATCAATTGATAATGGCTGATGCTTGGTACGGTTCTAAGATAGTGTTCCTAACCGTAAGAGCACCTCATTCTAGTACAATGAAAATGTTAAAAGATATTATGCAAGGTATAGAATTTGAATTAGTAGAGCAAGGTTCCGATTTCGGATACATAACGAAGTCCAATTATATTAAAATATTTAAAGAAGCAGGACATAAATGTATATTAATTGATGATGATTATAATAACAGGATAATCGCTGATGATTATGGCATAGATGTACTAGACCCTGTTGGAATGTATGAAAAGAAGGTAGGGTAGATTGAGTACTGTAACACCAATTAAATACGAATTATTACCAACTCAATATAATTTCCTCTTTGGATACGACCCTAATAAGCTAAAACAAGATACTGTGTATCTTGACGTTAGTCTATACCAAGGGGGATTTGGCTCAGGCAAGACTTTTTGTGGAAGCCTTAGAGGATTGTTATTCGCACTCAAATGGGCAGGGTGTAGAGGACTTGTAGGAGCTGCTTCTCAGGATTTACTGGACGGTACTACTAAACAAAAGTATCTTGAACACATGGAGAATATTGGGCTCAAAGAAGGGGTTCATTGGTGGTACTCAGACAGAAAACAGACTATTAATTTCATTAATGGTAGTACTATAAGATTTAAAACATTAAGCGATTGGAGTCAATTCCGCTCCACTGAGTTTACTTGGATAGAAATAGAAGAAGCTTCTCTAATCGATGAGAAAACATTCAAGGAATTAATGGCTCGTATTCGTCAAACGAAGAAAGAGACTTGGGAAGATTACTACCGATGTATGTTTATGCATACCAACCCACAAGGCAGTAGAGGTTGGATATACAAGAACTTTCACAATCCTAGAACTAAAAATAAGAACTTTCGTGCGGTAATTGCAGCAACTAGGGAAAACGTTCATTTAGGAGAAGGTTATGCTGATTTACTAGAAACTATTTACAGCTCGGAAGAAGTTCAAGAGTTGCTTAATGGTCTTGATTGTGACTACGACAATACTATTGCATTCCCTAACTTCAACCAACAAAACGTGGTCGATGATTTAAAATACGATAGTAGATATCCATTAATCCTTACTTGCGACTTTAATTACAATCCTATGTGTTGGTATCTTGTACAAGAAATAGGCGAGGGTAAATGGCATATATTAAAAGAATTAATTGATAACAACGTTACAACAAAAGAGATGTGTGAAAGAGTTTATCCATTGATATTAGAATACGGTACTAGACGACTAACAATAATGGGTGATGCTCATGGTAGAGATAGGAAAACAAACGGTTCTGATTATTCTGTAATGTTGGCATACTTCGGGGGAAAACACCTCGATTGTACTTTGAGAGTAGCAAAATCCAACCCTAAGATTAAAGAAAGATTATCAGTTCTAAGAGGTTGTATCTGTAACGCAAAAGGTGAGAGAAAATTATTTGTAGATAGTTCCTGTACAAGATTACTATACAACTTCGATGAATGCAGAAATAACCTAGCTAATGCAGGATTAAGAGAGCCTACTGATAAAGAAATACAGGAAGATGATAATAAGAGGTACCTAATACACCCTATCGACGCTATGAGTTACCCTATTCACTTCATGCAGACATTTAGAGATATTAGTAAATCTTAACATATATTAACATAGGTATTGACAAATATCTATTAATAATAAATAATATAATTATAATATAACAATTGGAGGGATAACTAATGCCAGATATCAATAGTAATGAAATGAATTCTATTGGACAGAATATCTCAGACTTAATTAATAACAAGTCAGAGACTGGAACAGTGGCAGACGAAACTCTTGAATACAAAGAAGAGTTTTACGACGTATCAAAATACAAGGAAGAAATAGGCTCTTTTATAAAAAGAAAAAGATACGAATTAGATACGTTAAGTGAAATGCAAAACACCTATGAAAACCTATATAGTTCTGTTTATGCAGGGACTGTAACATCTGATGAAGAAAGATATCCTCATACAGCTGAAATGTTCAAGGTTTATAAGTCTGCAATAATTGAGAGTTCATTAAGTGGGTATAGTGCTCTATTAGAAATCTCTGGGAGAGATGCATATTCAACTTTGAAAGTACCAGAGCTTAAAGACATTATGACTAATCAATTCAAGAGAATGTCGCTATTAGAAAAACTTTCAGGGGATACTGTTGATGATTGGCTATTAAAAGGTGAAGCTGTAAGTTTTATTAAGTTAAAGAAAACGAGGGAAGAGTATAGAACTAAGTCAACGTTAGTAGATGCAGAGACTGGTAGAGATGTGGCTTCTTTTAAAATTAAAGAATTTGTTTCCTATGAAGATATTGACATTGAACGTATCGACCCGTTAGACTTTTATGTAGATGCTTACGACTATAAAAATGACCCGAGAGGTTCTGCTAAAATAGTTAGAACTTGGATTAGTTCAAAAGAGCTTTTGACCTCAAATACTTATCCGTTCTTAACACAGGAGGATAAGGACGATATTATAGCATCAGTAGGAAGAAATGGTTCAGGGTATAACTTCCAATACGACGCTACAATGTCTTCTACAAACCAGCTAAGAAACAAAACTGATGTTAATAAAATAGAAGTATTAACATATTATGGCGATTATATTACAGCAGACAATAAAGTTCTTAGAAATATTAAAGCAGTTCTAGTTGGTGGAAGAATTTCAGATGCTAAGTATTCAGCAGTTAATACTAATAGGATTATTTACGCACCATATAAAATAGATGACAGAACTCATAGAGGCGTAAGTCCGTTATGCTGCACAGAAGTTGTTAATAGACTTGCTAACAGAGTTACTGATATGTTTATCAAGAACTTAGATGATGCTTCTAATCCTATTATGCTGTATGTCAAAGGCTGCTTAGATGCTAACCAAGTTAAAGAAGTAAGAACTAAAAGGCAATGCGAATATAATGACGTAGCTCAGCCTCCAACATTTTATGCTCCGCCTGTTGCAGCAACACAGGGTTTGCAATTAATCCAGATGATATTAGAGCAAAACAAGAATGTTTTAGGTCTTAATAAATATTTAGCAGGTAATACTGATGGAGCTGTAAGAACTGCAAGAGAAAGTTCTATTCTATTCCAGAAAGCAAATGCTAGAATGAGAGTAGAGACAGATGTGTTCAGTTATAATTATATGTTATCTTTATTCGTAGCTTTTTATGCATTTAATAGAGAGCTTGCTCTATCCCTAGAACAACCACTAGAAGAAATATATGCAGACAAACAATTAAAAGTATCTATCAGCACTAACGCTTCGAGAGCTGATAAAGAAGGTGAATTACAAAGATTGATGCAGATGTTGCAATTACCTATCGCACAGATGATATTCTCTAACCTTCAACCAGGGCAAGTAGTATTAGCGGTACGATATTTAATGGCTAAGGCAGAATTGACCGATGCTGATAACTTGTTAGAGTTAATGGATAATTCACAGAGTCCGGAGCAAGGTCCTCCGCCAGAGGTTCAACAAGTATTAAATCAAATGCCGCCAGATATGCAACAAGAAGTGGCCCAAAGAGCTAATCAAATAATGCAAGCTCAACAACAACAAGGACCACAACTATAATAGTAGTAAAACAACAATAGAACTTAACGAAACTATAAGGAGATTACCGAATGAGTGAAGAACTAAACAAAGACATTATTCCTGCTGAGGAACTAGAAGCAACAGATAAAGTTGTCGAGGAAGCAACAGCAGCGGTTGAAGAAGAACCGAAAGAAAAAGAAGAAGAAACCCCTAAACAGGAAGAGGCAGTAGTAGATGAAGAAGTTAAAGAGGACAAGCCTACCGAAGTTTTACCGGAAGGTGAAAGCGATGACGATAAGCTACCAGAAAAAACCGAAGACGATAAGCCTAAGGAAGAAGCTACTGATGCTGATGCTAGTGATGCTGTTGAGGAAATTCCAGAAACAGTAAAGGAAGAAGTAGATGTCGATGCAATAAAAGCCGAACTTGAAGAGCTGAAAGCCGAAAAAGAAGAAAGAGCTGATGTTGAAAATCTTAATAAAGAAAATGCAAGAGTCGCAAGAGAATACGACGAATTGTGTGGACAGGTTAGTAGCAGATTAGAAGCTAAGCTTAAAGAGTTAGGTATCCCTTTGGATAAAAGTATTACTGACTTAGAAGCTGAGGATAAAGCAAAGGCAGAAATTGCAAGAAAACTTATAGGAGATGCTAATGAATTAATCGAAAGAGCAAAA
>OQVN01000150.1_pt1 | contig 26773 bp, 20 predicted proteins | sample 1691621 | NCBI WGS metagenome assembly OQVN01 (sample SAMN03418278, study PRJEB22391) | human gut metagenome | biome: human-gut; feature: organic feature; material: feces | host: Homo sapiens | place: Tanzania | collected 2013-01 | reverse complement strand
TATCTCAAGTCCGATGCAACAAGGTCATTGAAAAAGACGAGGCTCCTACTGACAGCTGGCGCAGACGTACAGGGCACCGCCTCAACCAAAGGTTCGGATATGTGGCTCTCGGCTATTTCGCCGACCAGGACGATATAGATCTGAGTCCGACACAGTTTGGCCTCCCTCTCGCCCCAGGCGATGTGAAGTACCTTGACTACAACAAAGACGGCGTTGTCGATGAACACGATGAAGTCGCCATAGGCTACGCAAACGTTCCTGAAATCAATTACGGCTTCGGAGCCCAGCTGACATGGAAAGGACTTGACCTTGGGGTGTTCTTCAGAGGCCAGGCAAACGTGACCTACTACCTTGGTGGCGCATGGTTCCCGTTCTACGGCGGAGTGAAGCAAGGCAACCTTTTCGAGAAGGCTCTTGACCGCTGGTCTCCTGAAAATCCGAACCCAAATGCCTACTATCCAAGGCTTACCGAGTACCGTAACACGAATAACCAGAAGACATCTACAAAAACAATCTACGATGGAAGCCTTATCCGTCTGTCAGATGTAGAAGCTGGTTACACCTTCAGGGGCGACTGGCTCAGTAACTGGGGATGTCAGGCCTTCAGGGTATACTTTGTGGGCAGCAATCTCTGGATGCATTCACCTTGGGACATGTGTGATCCTGAGACCGGTTCAAGCGACGGCAGCAGGTACCCTCTTACACGCAAGTTCAACTTTGGCGTAAGGTTCACATTCTAAACGATGAAAGCGATGAAAAAATATCTTATACTGATCACATCGGCGATTCTCTTGGCAGGATGCGATTTCCTGGACAAGATGCCTGATGACATGAAAACCGAAGATATGGTCTGGACCAACCGCAATGAGGTTCTCTCCTATCTCACGAACATCTACGCAGCGCTGCCAGACAAAAACTGCGTAGAATCTGACTGGAACGGTCTGTGGTATGGTCTATCGGATGAGTGCGATATTCCTTGGAGTCCGTTCATCCAGTTGAACGAAGGCAGTTGGGATCCTACCCCCCCTACCAATAACGTCTGGGGGACTTATTACAAAGCCATCAGGGCAAGTTTCAAGTTCGAGAACAATGTCGGACGCTGCACCGAGTTGGCCAATGACCTGAAGACGAGGTACACCGGCGAGGCCATATTCCTTAGAGGCTACTACTATTTCATGCTTCTCCGTCAGTACGGGCCAGTGGTTCTGCTGAAAGAAGAGATGCCATCATCATCAGACTTCGGGAACATGCAGAGGTCTCCGTTTGATGAGTGCATCGACTATGTGGTCGAATGCATGGACAAAGCCTATGAGCTGCTTCCATATTCCTACCAATCAGACAAGACCAACCGCGGACGCGCCACAAAGGTAACCTGCAACGCTGTCAAGGCGCAGGCTCTGCTTCTCGCAGCCTCACCGCAATGGAACGGAAACTCCGAATACTACTCACTTCTCCGTGACAACGACGGAAACCCTCTTGTCGCCGGATCTTACGATGAGGACAAATGGAAGAAGGCTGCGGGTGCGGCCAAAGCCGTAATAGATCTGGCTGAAAACCATCAGGCCGAGACCGGACTTGGACTCTACTACGGAGACAAGAACGACCTCAACTCTCCGGACTACAATCCATACAAGGCCTACTACAACATAGAGATGACCGGATGGAACGAGGAAATCATCTTCGGTACGGTACAGATTGCCAGAAGCGCATGGAATGACTACCCGTCACGCTACGGTTATATGTACCACACGCTTCCTTCAAACGGGAAACAGAAATTCAACGGAGGAACGGCTCCGACCCTCCGGCTTGTGGATGCCTTTTATATGGCAAACGGACGCGGCATAGAGGATCCTCTGTCAGGCTACGTCGAGACCGGTTTCGCCACATCAAACGGCGAGCATTACAATCCAATCACGGATGGCCAGCCTAAATTCGACGAGTCAACAGATGACGGCAGGAAAGGCCTCATCGATGACCTGAAGAAGCTTGACAGTTGGGGACACTCAAAGGGAGATTGGAATATGTTCGCGAACCGCGAGCCCCGTTTCTACGCCTCCATCAACTACAACCATAGAACCCAGATCTTCTACCCTTCCGACAAGGAATGGATGAACGCGTTCAACAACAGGGAGGATCAGCAGGATGGTTGGGGAAGACTTGAACTCTACTACGGCGGAATGTCCAACAACGACAACCTGACCTACTATCCACATAGCGGCTTCCTGACGCACAAGCGAATTATTCCAGGAGACTTCTCGAACCTAACCTTCTCCAGCCACTACGTGACAGTCTACATCCGCTACGGCGAGATACTTCTCGACTATGTGGAAGCGTTGAATGAATATGACCCGTCAAACCCTGACATCAAGAAATACTGGGACATGATCCGCAAGAGAGCAGGTCTGCCGAGCATCTTCGACACCTACCCGGAGATCGCGGGGGACAAGGATGCCCAGCGCAAGTATATTCTCCGCGAGCGTCAGGTTGAGTTGAACTTTGAGGGAGACCGTTATTTCACCTGCCACAGACGCCTTCTCTGCCTTGATGCGTCAGCCAACACCGTAACCTCCAACGAGGTCGACAAGTTTGGAGACAACGGACCAGTATGGGGACTTTCAGTCCGTGCGGGAGACGCTAAGACCAACAGTTTCAAGAGCACGGAATTCTACAAGAGGACAATCTTCGAGACCAGAACTTTCAAAAAGCAGTTCTATCTCTTCCCGATCCCTCAGGACGAGATCAACAAGAGCCCTGGGCTGACCCAGAATCCTTGGTGGTAATATCTTAAAATGAATATAGACATGAAACGTTTATTCAATACATTAATGATAATGGCGGCGGTGAGCCTCAGTGTCGCATCCTGCGACATTGAGAAGAAGTTCGACACCACGATTCCACAATACCCTCTGACACAGCTTGTAAAGTCAGCCACAGCCACGGTCGGTGACGAGACTGTCGAAGGCGTTGTTGACAATGCGGCTCATACTGTCACTTTTGTGTTCAACGACACAAAGGACTTCACCTCCACCGAGATAAAGTTCAATTTCCCAAGCCGCGTGATTCTCAAGGAGGGTGCAGTTGAGGAACTTACCGCCGATCTGAATGCCGGCAAAACCTACACCTTCGTTGTGAACAACCTTGAGGAGGATATCACCTACACAGTCACCGCCTATAAAGCGTCCATCGTGCAGGTGGATCGCACACAATGTTCAGTAATTACCGGACTGGACGGAGACGCGGACCCTTCCAAACTTGAGAAAGCCGCATCGAACAACGGCTATGGCACAGGATGCGCTTTCCTTTTTGACGGCAAATGGATGAAGAAGAAAGACGGCTACACAGACGTACACTATCAGTGTTTCGGCTGGGAGATGAACAGCCTGAAAGGAAGCAATGGAGAGAACTTCGGAACGGCCTACACTGTTGATTTCGGAGCCCCGATGAGAGTCGCCAGAATGAGGTTCCTACCATATAGGGCTTACACGGAAAGCGCGGCCGCGTTATACGAAATCTACGCCTGGATCCTGGACGGCGAGCCATCGGGAGACTGGTCCAACTGGCAGCTGATAGCCACCGTGGATGATTCCGCCAAATGGAACATCATAAAGGAAGTTGGAGAAGGAGAAACACATCCGCTGATCACGGAAGGAACCACTGTGGATTTTGTTTATTCAGATGTACCACTTGCAAGGTACTACAGAGTGAAGATCGTAAAGAACTTCTACGAATATTACCAGGATAAGATGAACTCAGCGTGGGCTCAGAGGAAATATTGGTACGATGTCTCAGAACTTGAGGCATGGCGATACAATCTGGATTCAGAGGAATAATCACTAATAATCATCGAACATGACGAAAAGACTGAACATAATACTGTTAGTCCTCTCAACCCTTGTTGCGGCCGTGGGCTGCGACAAGACGGAGGAAGAGGCATACATCACGCCTTCGAAAAAGGCCATCGTACTCACTTCCGATTCCAATGACATCACGTTTACAGTGTCGTCAAACGTGGAATGGAAGATGTCCGTGTCAGACAAATGGTTCAAGATCAGCCCTAAAGTCGGTGACGGCGAGACAGAGGTAAGACTTATGGCCGAGCGCAACACGACAGGGCTCGACAGAACATCAGTGCTTGAGTTCTCGGCCGGAACGGTCGTGGAGAGGGTTGAGGTGACACACCCCGCCTACATCGTGAACATGGGTGTGGAATGTCCTGAAAGCGTGGAGGTCAAGAAAGGCGAATCACTTTCATTGAACCTGACAGACCCTGCTGACGATTGGGTGTACACCATCACAAACGGTGAGTGGCTCAAGGAGTTCAGCAAGACAAAGTCCAAGTTGACATTCCAGTTGAACCCTGCGGTCGCATTCGACGAGAATGTCCCTGCCGTCATAGAGTTCACATCTCCTTCCGACCCTACCTTCTATGCAAAGGCAACGGTGAAGCCAATCAACTATTTCAAGTTCAGCGCGGAGGTTCCTGAGAGACTTGACCTCGGAGTTCGCGGCTGTCAACTTGCGATCAACGTGGACGCGAACTTTGACTGGACATATTCAGTAAAGAACGGAGCCTGGCTGAAGAAATATGACAAGACATCAAGGAAACTTGTGTTCGACGGGATTCTTGCCGACCTTCTCAATCCGGATCTCAAGGCGGAAATCACTTTTTCCAGCCCGGACTACGCCAACTTCAATTATGTGGCCACCGTACAGCCTGTCGCTCCGGTAACGACCAGGCTGGTTGAGAAATCCGGGATGAAGCCTATTGTACTCGCCGGAGACTCACAGTGGGACGCTGGTTCAGAGAAGTACCTGTTCGACGGTGCGTGGACAATCCACAAAGGCAAGTACAACACATTCAAGGACGGCGACCCTGACAAACCTACCGGAATTTCCTATAAGTGTTTCGGTTTCTCTATGAACGACTACAAGATTCAGGATCATCCGATGACATTCACGATCGATGCCGGACGCAGGATCAATCTTGCCAAGTTTGTCACCTACCACTACTACCAGTTTGAGGCGCAGACCCCTCTCACCTACGATGTCTATGCCTACAAGAAGAATGAGACCCCGACCGGTGCCGAGCCTCTTGGCACAGAGGACGGATGGGTAAGGATAGGCAGCAAGAACAATGTCGGAAAGATCATAGAGTATAACACTAAATACAAGAACGGGGATTATTTCGAGGAACTTGCACAAGGCGACATCATCAGTGTCAACGAAGATGATGCTTTCCCTGCCCGCTACTACCGCTTCGCGATGACGGGGAATGGTTACTGGTGGTACGCCGTGAAAGCGGATGAGACTGGAATCGACATCAACAAGCAGTCATGGGGAATCCCTTGGGGATGGCTCGGCTGGTGCACTCTTTCGGAAATTTCACTTTACGAATACATTGACTATTAACATTCAGAAACAATTAAACATTCTAATAACATTATGAAAAAGATTTTGACTTTCGCGGCTGCCGCAATGCTTGGCCTGATGGCTACGGGATGCTACGATGACTCAGAACTCAAGACAAGGGTGGATGTCCTTGAGACAAAGGTCAGCGACCTTGAGGCTCTGTGCAAGACGATGAACAATGATGTCTCAGAACTTAAGACTGTAATGGACAAGTACAAGGATGCAGTCACAGTCATGTCCGTCACAAAGACGGAGAATGGCTACGAGATAGTGTTCTCCGACGGAACGATCGCCACGATCACCAACGGAGAGAAGGGAGAGAAAGGAGACAAAGGTGACACCGGAAAGAAAGGTGACACCGGAGAGAAAGGTGAGACCGGAGAGAAGGGGGACAAGGGAGATCCAGGCCAGAGCCCGGTGATCGGGGTCGTGAACGAAGACGGAGTCCTCTACTGGACAGTTAACGGTGAATACCTTCTGGATGACAAGGGAAACAAGGTTTCCGTAGCGGCTCCTGTGACTCCTCAATTCAAATATGTCGCCGAAGAAGAGACCTGGTACATCTCACTTGACGGCAGCGAATGGAAAGCCCTCAGCGGGAAGATAGACCATTGCTACCTTTTCAAAGATGTGAAGGAAGAAGACGGCAAGGTTGTCTTCACCCTACAGGACGGCAGCACCATCGAGATCCCTAAGGAGAAGCCGTTCGCTTTCACTCTCTCTGAAAGCAAGGCTATCGTGGCATCCGGAAGCACCGTCGAGATTCCTTACACTCTCACAGGAGGAGACGAGACCACTATCGTTGACTGCATCGCCACAGGCAACATCTCAGCCATAGTCAACACAGAAAAGAAGGTGGTCGTCATCACAGCTCCTGCCACAGCGGAGTCAGGAAAGGTCGTCGTCTTCGCAACCCGTGCCGACAAGTCCATCGTACGTGTCATCAACTTTGTAGGCTGCTCGTTCACCGTCTCGGCAAACGAGATCAAGGCGGCTCCTGCCGGAGAGACAATAAAGTTCTCCGTGACTACCGACCTTGAAAAAGATGGCTACATCATCAGCGTACCAGCGGATTGCAAATGGATTTCCAACCTCCAGACAAGAGCTGCCCACACTGATGAGTACACCCTCGATGTCGCCGCGACCTCGGAGACAGAAACACGCGAGGCGATCATTTCCATAGCGACAAAGACCGGGGTTCACATCACGGATTTCAAGATCTTACAGGAGGCCGGAGCGAAACTTGTGGACAAGAGTCTCTGCAAGGCTGTAAAGCTGAATGTTGACAAAGAATTCAAGAATGCGGACGTACTCTTTGACGGAGCATGGACCATACAGTTCGGAAAATACCGCGCCTACATCAACGGAGACCCTGACAAGGATGCGGGGTACGGATACAAATGCTTTGAGATTTCAGAGAACGGACACGATTATGCGAAGCCTGCCATGTTCACGATTGATGCGGGCAAAGAGGTCAAACTGGCTCAGTTCAGGACCTATCACTACTACCAGTACAGAGATCAGGATCCTCTCACCTACGACATCTATGCATTCGTCGGAGCAGGAACACCGACCGGAGACGAGGCTCTCGGGACCGATTGGGTGAAAGTAGGGAGCATCAACAACATCTGGGCTTACAAGCAGTACTGTACAGGTGCGCTTCAGACAGGAGAATACTTTGAGTACCTTGCGAAAGGAGACAGAATCACAGTTGACAACCCAACGGCGGTAACAGCCCGCTACTACAGATTCGCTATGACCGGCAACGGCTATGTGTGGTTTGGAATAAAGAGTGCCGAAACCGGAATCACCGTCAATAAGAATGTCGGTGGCTGGGGCGGCGAATGGCAACGCGCCGCTTGGTTGACTCTCTCGGAGATTTCCCTCTACGAATTCACTTACTAACAGTTATTTTTGTATAACCATCCAACGGAGCGGTCACCGGGAAACGATGTCTGCTCCGTTTTGGAGCAAATAAAGAACAGGATCTCAGAATGAAACGGTTTCTCATCATCCCAGCAGTCGTCTCGACGTTGGTCTCCTGCGGAGGCAAAAGCGCACCGGAAGAGACAATGACTCTGGCTTCTCCTTCTGAAGTGACAGTCAGCCAGTTGTCCAAGACATCGGCCAAAGTCGTCTGGAAAGACAATTCCGAGGGCGAGACAGGATTCTCGATATTCCTGACACAAGACAAGGCGGAGGTGTCCGAAAGATTCGGATTCACAGTTGAGAACGCCACTTCCTACAATGTCACCAAGGGGCTTGAGGACGGGCAATCCTACTACTTCGGCGTAAGGGCGGACGGAACCGGAACGGCGAAAAGTTCGGACATCGTCTGGTCGGACCGTTTCACTCTGGTGGATCCTGAAAGGCCTCAGGTGATCCTTCATGAGTCACCGCTGTCACTACCTGCCGCAGTGGTCATCAAGTACAGCTTTGCCAATCTGGACAAGACAACAAATCCAACCAGCGGAGTCTGTTGGAACGAGACCGGAAGTCCGACAATCAGTGACCTCCATCAGGACGGCCCGATTCTCAGCAAGGACAGCAAGGGCGAGATGCAGGGCATTTCCAATGTGCTGCTGGACTACGGGAAGGAATATTCATTCAGAGCCTACCTGAAGTCCGGCGACAAGGTCTTCTACAGCAACGAGGTGAAAGGATCGCTCGGCGATGAGCCAAAGCCGATCACCTTCAACTGGACAAAGGTTGACCTCCCTACCCTTCCGTCCGACATTGAGGTGTTCGAGACCAGGGATCCGCTCAACGGACGCAATTTCAACGCCTGGTACGCAATCGCCGATGTCAGCAAAGGCAATGTGGAATTCCGTGTACACGTCCCCGACAAACTCACCACGGTCGGCAAGCAGTACGATGACAACCAGCCGGATTGCCTCCTGCTGGCCAACGCCGCCTACTTCTACGGCAACACCAACATCGGTGTCTCTGTCGTGAACGGGGTTATGCAAGGCAACATCAACCCGCTCCAAGGCTCCCTCGACAAAAAGAACGAGCCAGAGGAGTACAATGAATATTACCACGCGACCCGTGGCATCTTCGGGACCGACCCCGAAGGCCGCCCGAACTCTTACTGGGTAGGCACGGCAAACGGGAAGAACATGTTCTACGACCGTCCTCTGCCGTCAATAAAGGGAGAGACGAAGTACTCCGCCGTGTCCACCACCATGCCGGCAAAGCCAATTTCATGGTCACCTAAACACGCCGTCACCGCAGGCCCGGTCCTGCTTTACGACGGTAAATGTCCTTTCGACTTCACCGAGACAGAGAAAGGGAAACAGTACTACTATGACAACTTCGAGATCATCCCATACGACCTGTTCGGACCTGGAATCGTGCCTGACAGGACGGCGGTCGGAGCCACTGCCGACGGAAAAATCATTATCTTTGTCTGTGACGGCAGGATCCAGGCCAGCTGCGGGGCGCTGATCAACGAGCTTGCGATGATAATGAAAGGACTCGGATGCGTCAACGCCGTGAATATGGACGGCGGCGGCTCCACGACATTGATCTGCGAAGGCAGGCGCCTCAACAGCGAGGTCAGCAACATGGCCGGGGACAAGACCGAGAACAGAGCCGTCAAGTCAACCATGGGATTTTTCAAAAAAAGATAAATGAACTTCAAGACTTCAGCATCATCACTCTTCGCTCTTCTCACACTGTTCGCCTGCGGAGGAGGCAGCGGCAATGGCGGCATTTCTGGCAGCGCTTACACCGCTGTTTTTTTGATGAACTATTACAAATCTGCTGTCTTTTTCCGCAATTTTATCGCAAATCTCGGATGAGCCGTCTGTAGAGCCATCGTCAACAAGGATAAATTCCATATTTTTATATGTTTGGTTAGCAAGATGTTCTGCGGTTTTTTCAATAAATTCCACCGCATTGTAAATAGGAACAATTACGGATATAAGAGGTGAATTCATACTTTACTCCTGTGCATTTATTTTTTTAGCTTTTGTGCAAGTGACATAAGACCTGTTGCGTGTAAAAAGTTTTAAAAATATTAAATGTTAGATGTTTCTTAGGTTTATGTTAGATTTTATTTGTATTTTTGCAAAAAATGAAAGTTGACGGCTATAAAAATATTACTATTGCCACTATATTTGCTGTGTTTTTATTGCAAACGATATGGTTGTATAATTCTTTCAGTGTGGCTGTAAATAAGTTGACAGCGGATGTAAACGCTTTTTTTATTCAATGTCTCTTTAAGGAGTTAGACGGCAGATTTGCAAATATCCCACCAGATGCTCAAATACAAGGTTCTAATAACCCGAATCCGAAATACGATAATTATGAATACATCAATAATGGCATATTCAACTTGTGCCATAAAGATGTCAATTTTCATCAATTAACAAAGATACTCAGTCGAAATATCAAGCAAACTAACATGCCTAATACTTATATACTATATAAAGTAACTAATAAGAAAAAGTCAATAGTATATAAAAATAACAGCTTTTATACAACTAAGATTGGGGCTATAAAATCAGAAATTATCCCGACAAGGATAGATGGTTCACAAGGCATTCAAATAGAATTTGCAAATCCTATTTCCTTATACTTTCATGAACTTGGACTTCTAATTTTTATAAGCTTCATTCTCTGCATTTTAGCATTTACATGTATTATGAAGCAAGTTGCAATTATTCGAACCCAACAAAAAAATGCAAGAATACAAAAGGATTTTAGTTATGCTATGATACATGATATGAAAACTCCATTGTCAACTATTAGTATGGGGATTAATACTCTTAATGTTCCTTCTGTTGGAGAAAATACAAAGTTGAGAACAAAATATCTAACAGTTATAAGAAATGAGAATAAACATTTGTATCAATTAATAAATAGAATCCTTACTATTTCTAAGTTTGAATCAGGAAAACTTATATTAAATAAGACTATTATAAACTTAGAACAACTATTAAATAATATAGAAGGTAATTTTGAAGTAAACTCACAGAAAAATATTACATTCAAAAATATTATAAATGAATCACTGGTGTTTGCAGACGAAGAATATTTAAATGAAGTCTTTTATAACCTAATAGACAACTCTATAAAATATTCTAAAAGCACAGTTTATATAGAAATTACTTCTTATAGAGTAGAAAATGGTGTAAATATCCGGGTGAAGGATAATGGCATGGGCATATCCAAAGAAGACCAACAAATTATCTTTGATAAATTTGAACGAGCTTCCGCTTCTAAACGCACATTTACTAAAGGTGGTGCTTCAGGATTTGGGTTAGGCCTAAACTATGTTCTTCATGTGTTAGAGGCACATCACGGTATGGTAACTGTAGATAGTGAACTCGGAAAATATACCGAGTTCACCATATTCTTGCCAGATCAAGATGCAAGCAATGGGGGGGGTGAAGAAGGATTAGATGGACTCTATCAATGAAAAGCCTACCCCACGTGTGGTCTCTATTTGCACAAACGGGTCTATTTGAAGATCTTTTCGAAGGTTTGTTATGACAACATCAAGTCGTCGGGCAAGATAGAAATCTTTCTCGTCACTTCCCCAAAGGATATTCTGTATGGTCTCCCGCTTGATGATTGCATTTTTGTTCTTGGCAAGAAGTTCTAATGTCTTTGATTCTTGTCGTCCCAATTTCAAGCAGATTTTTCCATCTTCATCCTTTAAACATGTGTGTTCTGGATCCAATATGTGTTTGCCAATCTTGACACAATTCGAGACATTACGTCTCTCTATTCCTCCTTTGAGTTTTAGCAATGCCTTGACATGACAATCAAGTTCCTCTGGCACAAAAGGTTTCTTGATATATTCATCAACACCAACATTATACCCTTCTTTCAGTTTGGACGGTGAAGTGAGGTTGGTGGTAAACATAATGATGGTCTTGCCATCTAATTCACGGATATGCTTTACCATGTCAATGCCGTTCATTACAGGCATGTCAATATCTGAGATGATAACATCAGGCTTGAATGTTTCCCAAGCCTTGATACCATCTTTACCGTTGCAGGCAGTTATAATCTCGTAACCACCAATGACATCTTCCAACGTATTTTTCTCGACAAATGCGAGATTCCCGTCATCTTCCACCAGAAGTAATTTTATGTCTGCCATAGTTGTTTGTTAGTCTTTCTATTTGATTGACGGTGCCAAAGATACGAAAATAAATCCTGATAGCGGCATCAATCAGAGATTATTTTCGTGAAATATAAGCATTTAAAACAGGCCTTACTTTAAAGTAGACTCAGTTTACGAACTATTGTCTAATCGTTGATAGTTTCTATTTCTTACAATTTGGCTGGGTCATAAAACTGTAGTTTCTTCATTTCTGCTTGTTCTTCTGGCGACAGGAGTGGCAATCCATGGACTGATATATAGTTTTCTATCGCTTGAGTAGCTTCTTGCGGTTGCAGATTAATGCCTGATTCTTTCTTCTTTTCATCTACATATTCTTGTTCCGTAATAAACAATTCTGTAACAACGTGAATTAACTGTTTATGAGAATCCTTTTTATGCCAATAATTGTAACTTTGATCAGTTTTCTGAAAAATCAAGTTTTTAAAGGAATAATAATCCTCATCACTTAATCGGTAAGCCTCCGTGAATTTGTCACTTACTATTTCCTGCGAAAAACCAAATATATTTTGAGAAAGCTTGTCATATGTAGGCACCATATCCATTTCTATCGTACAGCATTTACTGACAGAATCAGTTGTTATTCTTCCTATTGTTTGACTGTCTTTTTTGATATATCCAATATTAGCAGAATCTTGAATAGTATACTTTTTACGACATTCCTCTATAAAAGTTGTTCCTTCTGGCCACGGACGAAATGTTGCTTGATCGCTAAGCATAAAGGCCCTTTTCTTATCTTTGCTGATAAGCTCTTCATTTCTTAGATAACGACAGCCATATTTTCTTAAATATACTTTTTCATTTTTTAGATTGATATAGTATTCCACGATACCATCCACGTAATACTTAAGCAAAGAATCATTGTGTTGATAACTACGAAAATATCCCTTTAATCTTACAAACTTAGGTTGCTTACCATTTATCGTAACATCTTGTAATTTTACCTGCCCTAATACCTTTAGCGGTAGAAGCAATAAAACTAAATACAAATATTTCATAATTTAATAATTATTGAATTCCGTTGTCGCCTGCAAAGTTACAATAATTTGCGAATACCTTTTGTTAGCTAACTGTTATATTTATGTTAATTGTGCACACTTTAAAAAGTCAGAACACAATCAATCTGAAGTTCAGATGTTACCACTCCATTCAGTAGTCGTTAAAAGTTATAGCCAATAGCCTTGGATGGAATGACAACGAAAAAGCAGGAATTTCCCATTGGGGAGTTCCTGCTTTTGAAATTATTGTATGAAAAGTTTATTCTGCTATGTTATGCTGAGGCTGTCAGTCGGATGATGACAGAATTATGAATATCTGATAATCTGTCCAGGAGTAAGCTTCTTGTCCTTCTTGTAACCATTGAGGTGGCAGATCTTCTCAACACTTACGCCACGCTTCTCGGCGATAGAGCTGAGAGTCTCGCCGTACTTAACCTTGTGGTAAAGCTTCTCGCCACTTGCGCTGGCTTCGTATCTGCCCACAGAGCCTCCGTTGACTTCCTCGCGTGTGTAGCCTCCGTTGCCCACTTTTCCACGAACCGAGTTGGCTGCAATGCCCTCGTTCTCGTATGTGTTGCGGTTGAAGTCATAGTAGTCGCCCACTACGTCCTGGTTACGGAAGTCGAACATCAAGGCTGGGTTCAGGGCTACGCCACAGAGACGAGTCTCAAAGTGGAGGTGCGAACCTGTGCTTCGACCGGTATTTCCACCGAGTCCTATCACTTCGCCGGCTCTTACGTCCTGATTCTCTTCTACGAGCTGTGCAGAAAGGTGACCGTAGATAGTCTCCAGTCCGTTGTTGTGACGAATAACGATGTATTTGCCATATCCGCCTCTCTCATATCTTACGATACGTACTTTTCCTGAGAAGGCAGCACGTATGGTGTCGCCGATATATACTTTGATGTCCATACCCTTGTGGCTACGGCCAAATTGCGCACGATAACCGAAGTTGCTGGTTACCACGCGGCTCTGGGTAGGCATACAGAAATGACGAAGGTCTATACGGAAATGCTCAGGCAACGATGTGGCTTTGTGAGCGTATTTATTGGAGAAATCTTCATAGAGCTCGCTGGCTGGGTTCTCGCGCTCTTCCATCTGGCGATAATGAGAGATGGCTAAAGTGTCGAGCGACTTCATTCGATGATCTACCGGTGCCTGACGTGCCAGAAGGTCTTGAGCCTGAGTGGGCACGGCAGCGAGGGACAATAATACTCCTACAAAGATTTTACTTATCTTGCTTTTTAAACTCATAATTCTAAATTAATACTCTTTTAGGTTGGTCGTTTAGCATACAGAACAATAAGAATTCTGTACGGAAAATCGCAATGCAAAGTGCTCTAAGATGCGATTTTGTTATATAGACGTTGCAAATATACCAAAAATAATTCAAATAACCTAATGGATTAACATAAATTATTCGGTCTTTAACATGCTCGTTTTCACTCGGATAGCTTTCGAATGCAGTTTATATATAGGCGAATTGGCATAATTGTTGCATGAAAAGTCAAAAGCTGAATTTAACATTTTTTCTGTTTCTCGTTTTTCCTTTTTTTTACTCTTGTTGGATATCTCTGTTCTTTTGTAATTTATCCATTTTTCAGATATCTGAGCAGAGCTACGGCAGGTGAATGTCCCATGAAGATGTACTTCTTTACCTCCGGACTTGTGAAGTGGTTGCACTGTGTATAGGCTTTATAGAGTTCATCGAGATTGATGGTAAATTCCTTGCCCGAGCTTTCTCTTATGCCGATGATCATCTTGGCGGTGACGTGCAGTCGGATGTATCTGATGCCTGTTACGCTTTCTATCTCTTTGATGCCTATGAGCTTTTCTCTCATTTCCTCCTTGGTCAGGTCGGGCCGTGGCTCTGGCTCGCGAACCAGTGGTTTTCGACCACGCTTCTTGGGTGTGGAGGCAGGCACAGTGGCTGGCGTGGTGGGCATGTCGGGGAAGAGGTTTCCTTCAGATGTTTGTTCTTTTATTGCCATTTTTGCTTCTGTTTTACTTGATGTTGATAGCCTGTGTTGTCTGGTTGGGGGGCTGCCGCTAACTGATGGCAGCCCAGTTGATATTGGTTTTCTTCAGCTCTCTGAGCCTCGACCATAATGGTGCGTACTGAGGAAGACTGCATTGCGGATCGGCCTCGATAACAGCTTGCGCCTCCTGTCTTGCCAGTTGCACAAGTTGACCATCGCGTGCTATGTTGGCTATCTTCAGGTCGAAGGCTATTCCGCTTTGCTGCGTTCCCTCCAGGTCGCCAGGGCCTCGAAGCTTCAGGTCGGCTTCAGCTATTCGGAATCCATCATTGGTGTCGCACATGATGTCGATTCGCTTTCTTGTATCCTCGCTCAACTTGTAGTTGGTTACCAGGATGCAGTAGCTTTGGTCGCTTCCTCGTCCTACTCGTCCTCTGAGCTGGTGTAGCTGAGAGAGTCCGAATCGCTGCGCATCCAGAATCACCATGACCGAGGCGTTGGGCACATTGACGCCTACCTCGATGACGGTTGTGGCAACGAGTATCTGGGTTTCGCCCTTCACAAACTTCTCCATCTCGGTTTCCTTCTCTGCAGGTTTCATCTTGCCGTGCACTTTGCTGAGGTTGTAGTCGGGGAAGGCTTCCTTGAGAGTCTCGAAGCCTTCTTCCAGGTTTTTCAGATCGCTCTTCTCGCTCTCTTTGATGAGCGGAAATACGATGTAGACCTGTCGCCCCATGTTGATCTGGCGTCTGATGCTCTGATAGAGAGAGGTCAGTTGGGTGTCGAACTTATGCAGCGTCTGTATGGGTTTTCTGCCAGGCGGCAGTTCGTCGATGACACTTACATCCAGGTCGCCGTATATAGTCATGGCAAGGGTGCGTGGTATTGGGGTTGCCGTCATGACCAATACATGTGGCGGATTCAGGCTCTTGCTCCATAGCTTGGCTCTTTGTGCCACACCGAAGCGATGCTGTTCGTCGATGACAGCCAGTCCTAAGTGTGCAAACTGCACGGTTTCTTCTATGATGGCATGAGTTCCCACCAATATCTGCACCTCTCCGCAAGCCAATGCGTCGAGTATGGCCTGTCGCTTTTTGCCTTTTACGATGCCCGTCAGCAGTTCCACCCTGATGTCCATCCCTTTCAGAAACTCCCTGATGGTTTGCAGATGCTGTTCAGCCAAGATTTCGGTAGGTGCCATCATGCAGGCCTGGAATCCATTGTCGAGTGCGATGAGCATGGTCATCAGTGCCACGAGTGTCTTGCCCGATCCTACATCTCCCTGCAGAAGTCTGTTCATCTGTTTGCCGCTGCACATGTCGGCGCGTATCTCATGCATTACCCGCTTTTGTGCTCCGGTAAGACTGAAAGGCAGGTTGTTCGCATAGAAACTGTTGAATATCTCTCCCACACGGTTGAACACGTATCCCCGGTATTTGCGTCGCTGGTCGCTCGCGTACCTTAATATGTTAAGTTGCACGTAGAACAGCTCCTCAAACTTCAGCCGCACCTGTGCCTTCTGCAGTTCCTGATGAGAGTGTGGATAATGTATGTTGCGGAAGGCCTCGTCGCGTGAGACAAGGTGCAGACGATGGGTGATAAAGTCGGGCAGGGTTTCTGGCAGGGCAGGAAGCTTCTCTATCAGCGCCTTGGCTATCTTCTCTATGGCGCGTGATGTAAGCCCCATCTTTTTCATCTTCTCGGTGGTGCCATAGTAGGGCTGCATGCCCATGTCGGAGAGTTGCAGCGACTGTGCGTCGTCGATATCGGGGTGAGCAAACTGGAAGCGTCCGCCATAAAGCGTTGGCTTGCCGAAAACAATGTATTCGGTATCGGTCTTGTAAGTCTTGTAGATGTATTGTGCACCGCGAAACCAAACTAAGTCAGCCACTCCGAATCCGTCGGAGAAGTGGGCTACTACCCGTTTGTTGCGTTTCCCCATGTCGAATTCCTCGAAACTGAGGATCCTTCCCTTTATCTGTACAAAGGGCATTTCCGGTGTCAGCTCGCTGATGTGGAACACCTTGGTGCGGTCTACATATTTATAAGGATAGTATTCCAGCAAGTCACCATACGAGCAGATGCCGAGCTTCTTGCTCAGAATCTCTTTCTTCTTAGGACCTACGCCTGGCAGGTACATGATGTCTTGGTCTAAAATACTACTCATTTTTTAAAGTGAAGAGTGAAGAATGAAGAGTGAAGAATTCCCTTGTTCTTATTCTGCTAATAGGGCTTCTGCCACCTTGATGTCGAAGGGGGTTGTAATCTTGATATTCTCGCGGTTGCCTTCCACCATAGCCACCTGGCATCCTAAGCTTTCCACCACTGATGCGTCGTCGGTAAACTGAGCCTTGTAACCCTGATTGAAGGCTTGTTTTGCAAGAGCAATGTCGAAAGTCTGAGGAGTCTGTACCACACGATAGTCGTCGCGCATCACGTTTTTGCCTCCTCCACGCTGGTCTATATAGCGCAGTGTGTCGGTCACAGCATATACGGGTATGGCGGCATATTCCTCGCGGGCGGTCTCGTAGCATTCGTCTATGACTGAGGTTGATACGAATGGGCGCACACCGTCGTGTATTCCCACCACTCCGTCGGCGTCATCGGGAATAAGCGCCAGTCCGTTCTTTGATGACTGGAAGCGGGTGTCGCCACCATTGGCTATCTGGTGCTTGATGTCGAAATGATGCTCCTCGCAAAGCTGGTGCCAGTATTCCTGCTGGCTCTCGGGCAACACAAGGATGATGTTGATGTCGGGGTTGTATTCGTAGAAGCGCTCTATAGTGCGCATCAGTATGGGCTTGCCAGCTACAGGCAGAAACTGCTTGGGCGTCTCTGTTCCCATGCGCAGTCCTTTGCCTCCGGCAACAATGATTACGTAATCCATAATTTAAGTGAAGAGTTAAGAATTATTTGTTGCTCATCAGGTGTGTGTACCTCATGCCTTTCTGCAGTTCTGCCACAGCCTCGTCGCCTACGAAGTAGCTCAATATCTTGTAGGCATAGGGCAGGGTAGCAGCTGGACCTTCACCTGTTATCACGTTGCCGTCCTCCTCATACAGATGGCCAGTATACTCGGTGTCGGCAGCAAAGTATTGTTCAAAACCAGGATAGCAGGTAGCCTTCTTGCCGTTGAGGATGCCCGTGCTTGCCAATACCATAGGGGCAGCACAGATGGCACCTATGCGCTTGCCGGCCTTGTGATGAGCGATGAGCGCCTGTCGCACGCCCTCGTGCTCGTTGAGATGAGTGCTGCCTGGCATTCCTCCTGGAAGAAGGAGCATGTCGGCATCGCCGAAGTCCTTCACGTCCTCAAAGCGCAGGTCAGCTTTCAGTGTTACGCCATGAGAAGTTTCTACCCATTCGCTGCCCGTAATGCTTACGGTCTTGATGTCTACACCACCTCTGCGAAGTATGTCTACCGGAGCCAAACCTTCGATTTCCTCGAAGCCATTGGCAAGAAATTCGTATACCTTTGCCATAATTTTATGTTCTTTTTGTCTGATTATTCGATTTATATTATTACCTTTGCAAAAGTAAGAATAATAATTGAAACAGCAAAATAAATGACACGACAACCATTGAAATTTGCGATATTTGGCAATGAGTACCAGGCCAAGAAGTCTACTTCGATAGAGAAGATCCTGGACTATTTAGCGCAGAAAGGCGCCGAAATCTATGTGGAGAATGCCTATTACGAGTTTCTCACCCGCAGTCAGCACATCGATGTGAAGGCGGCAGGAGTGTTCGAGGATTACAACTTCGATGTGGATTATGTCATCTCCATGGGAGGCGACGGCACCTTCCTCAAGGCTGCCAGCAGAGTGGGAGCCAAGGGAACACCCATCATCGGTGTCAATATGGGGCGACTGGGCTTCCTGGCAGATGTGTTGCCTGGCGAGGTGGAGGCAGCCTTGGACAGCTTGTATGCCGGTGAGTGCCAGATAGAGGAACATGTCGTCATTCAGGTAGAGGCAGAGGGAGGTGTCTTGGCAGGCAATCCTTTTGCCCTTAACGATATTGCCGTACTGAAGCGTGACGATGCGTCCATGATTTCTATTCGCACGCAGGTGGATGGAGAGTTTCTGGTTAACTACCAGGCTGACGGACTGATCGTGACCACTTCTACGGGCTCTACAGCCTACAACCTGTCGAATGGCGGACCTATCATCATTCCCCAGAGCAGCAGCCTGTGTCTCACGCCCGTGGCTCCTCATAGTTTAAATATTCGTCCCGTCGTCATTAATGACACGGCAGAGATAACACTCGATGTGGAGAGCCGTAGTCACAACTACCTTGTTGCCATCGACGGACGCAGTGAGCGAATGACTGAAGGCACACGTCTCGTCATCCGCAAGGCAGCACATACCATAAAAATAGTGAAGCAGCGCAACCAGCGATACTTCTCCACTCTGAGAGAGAAGTTGATGTGGGGTGCCGATCAGAGAGGAAGATGAATTTAAGTGAAGAGTGAAGAACGAAGCGTGAAGAATTCAAATGAAGAGATGGATGAAGATAATCAAGGTTCCCAAGTTCAAGTATGATGCCAAGACCCTGCTCAAGTGGCTTTGGCGTTCCTGGCGTGGCAACCGTCTGCAGGCTACGCTCAATGCTGTTGTCGGCTTGCTGTCTGTTGCTGTCAGTTTAGGACAGGTGTGGGCGGTGAAGCATGCCATCGATGTGGCTTCGCATGCCGTGCAGGGCAATATCTATTGGGCTGTGGCATTGATGGGTGGACTGATATTATGCGATTTCGCACTCAACATCTCTGGCATCTGGATAAGAAACCTTCTGGGCATCAAGGCGCAGAACCGTATGCAGCAACGTATGCTCGACCGCATCCTTCGCTCGGAGTGGCAGGGCAGGGAGCGCCTTCATTCGGGTGATGTGCTCAATAGGCTTGAGGGTGATGTGTCGCAAGTGGTAGGCTTCCTTACCGAGACTATTCCAAGTACCTTGAGCGTCCTGGCGCTTTTCCTCAGCGCCTTCTTCTATCTCTTCTCCATGGATAAGCTCTTGTCGGTAGTCATCGTCGTTATGATTCCCATCTTCCTGGCTTTCAGCAAGGTGTATATGGGCAAGATGCGATTCCTGACCCGTCAGGTGCGCGATACCGACAGTAAGGTTCAGAGTGTGCTGCAGGAAACCATCCAGCACCGTATGCTTATCAAGACCTTGGAGAGTAACAGTGTCATGGTGGAACGGTTGGAGAACACCCAGTGCGAGCTTCGCTCCAAAGTGGTGCGTAAGACCATATTCAGCGTGTTCAGCAACTTGGTTCTTAACTTTGGCTTTGCCTTGGGTTATCTGGTGGCATTCCTTTGGGCTGCCGTGCGCATGAGTGCAGGCTCACTTACCTTTGGCGGCATGACTGCCTTTCTGCAGCTTGTCAACAAGATACAGGGTCCGGCACGCAACCTTGCCAAGCTGGTTCCTGCCTTTGTGGGGGTGTTTACTGCTGCCGAACGACTCATGGAGTTGGAGGAAAATCCATTGGAGGAACAGGGGGAGTCAATAGAGATAGACTCGCCTTGCGGCATTCGCCTTGAGGGAGTGAGTTATGCCTACAAGGCAGAGCAGTCTGAGGACGACTCAGCTTCCGATGCCCGCAATGTCATTCATCAGCTCGATTTCGATTTCACACCAGGCAGCTGTACTGCTATCTTGGGTGAGACAGGTGCCGGCAAGACAACTCTTGTTCGCCTTATCCTGGCTCTGCTTCGTCCGCAGCAAGGTCAGCTCTCTATATATAATAAGGTGAAGAGTCAGACGCTCACTCCGCTTCATCGATGCAACTTTGTTTATGTGCCTCAGGGCAACACGTTGATGAGCGGAACTATCCGTGACAATCTGCGGTTGGGTAAGCTCGATGCTACTGATGAGGAGATGGTGGAGGCTCTGCATAAGAGTTGCGCCGACTTTGTGATGGAGTTGCCTGCAGGCTTGGATACTCTTTGCAGCGAACAGGGAGGAGGACTGAGTGAAGGACAGGCACAGCGTATTGCCATAGCCCGCAGTCTGTTGCGCAATCGCAGCATCATGCTCTTCGATGAGGCTACGAGTGCCCTTGACCCAGAAACCGAGCGCCAGCTGTTGCAGAACATCCTGTCTTCTCACGACAAGACCATTATCTTCATTACCCATCGTCCTGCTGTGGTCGACTATTGCGACCAGGTGCTCAGAATAGAGCGCACCAACAATAGTTGAATATTTCCTCTTCAAGAGTGAGGGTGACATAACCGAATGTCTTCTATGCTCAGTCCTGTGGCTTGGGAAATAATTTCCAAAGGAATGTTCTGTGAAAGCAGGTTGCGGGCTATTGCTTTTTTCTCTTCAGCTCTTCCCTCAGCTCTTCCTTCAACTCTTCCCTCAGCTCTTCCTTCAGCTCTTCCCTCAGCCAATCCTTCTAATTTAGCATTGCCGAGTACGTCATTCTGAATCATGATGGCATTAATATGCTCGTCGTATGCGTGACGTTCTGCATCCGACATCTCGTAGTATTTTAGCTTCTCGCGAGCCTCTTGCAGACCTGGAGCTTTAGTGTCTGGAGAGATAACGCCATTCTTCAGATAGTTTACCCATTCTTCCAATGGTGATTTTGCCACTTTATTGAACTCGTTGACACGCACAAGAATATAGGTAGGGAAAATCTCAGAAGGTGATTTTCTTACGATATTGTTCTTTTCCTTGGCACTTATCACGAGCTGGTCTTTCGTGTGCAGACCTGTAAAATTGTTCTGTCCGATATAGATGTAGTCAGAACCTTTTCCGAGATCGAAGTACAAGATGCTGATAGAATATACCTTTTTCACCTCCTTATAGCTGTTGCCGAGGTTGATATGCTCAGTAATAGCTTTTGCTACTCCATAAAGAACTCGCTCTAAGTAGTACAGCTCACTTGTGTTTTGTATTTCCACAATGATAATTTCTCCCTTGCTGTTTCTGGCTTTTATATCAACGCGGTTGAACTTATCATCTTCTTTCTGCTGATTACTTTCACTTTCCAGTATTTCTATGATTTTTACTTCTTCATTCAGAAATACGGTAAGGAATCCTTCCAAAACGTCAAAATTGGCTTTCTGACGGAGTAATCTTTTGATTGCCCAGTCGAAACGGATGTATCTATCTCTCAGTTCTGCCATAATAAAACCTCCTTTTTGTTTAAATGATAATTGCCGAGTGCAGAATATCTTTTGCAAAGATAGCACCAACGAGCGCATTGAAAACTTGTTTTCAGATTGCCGAGTGCAGGATATCTTATGCAAAGATGGCACCAACGAGCGCATTGAAAACTTGTTTTCAGATTGCCGAGTGCAAGATATCTTATGCAAAGATACATTTTTTCTCTTTTGCTTCCAAATGTTTTACCGAAAAAATGATATTTCTTCTTTCTCGGCTATTTTACTCTAAACGAAAAACTGGCGACCCTCGCATAACGTGAGCCGCCAGTTGAATAGATGAATTATATGTTAGGTTTTTTATTTACTTGATAACTACCTTTTTGCCATGGTGGATATAGATGCCAGCCTGGTTGGGCTTTTGGTTCATCTTCATACCACTAAGGGTGTACCAGGCATTATTGACGTTTTTGCCTGTATTCTCGGTGATGGGCTGGTCGATGCCGGTGTCTACTTCTTTAGTGACATTAGTTACGACATATTTTCCACTGCTTTTTCCTGGACCAACCTTGATGAAGACGGTTGAGTTGATTCCAAGGCAGTCTCCAGACTGAGAATTCGCTGCTGTTCCTGCATTGTTAGGCTCACAGAAAACAAAGTTGAGCATTCCGTCTTTCTGGGTAATGGTGAAGTCTTTATAGTACCAGTTTTTGCCATCAATCATCTTGGTCTGTTTAATGGTGGTTCCAGGCCAGTCTGTTTTTACGTTGATGTTGCTCCAGATGTGGAAGTTTACCTTCTTCCAATTGGTGGCATCTGTGTTTACATAAACAGTGATGTTGTATGGCTCGAAACGCTTGATGCTATAGTTATAAGTGCGAATGCCGCTTACGGTTCCATTGATGAGCAGACCAACCTTCAGTGTGCATGAACTGCTGATGTTGATAGATGTACCACTTGTTACCTGTGTGCTGTTAGCTGTAGGGTCGCTGCCGTTGGTGGTGTAAACCAACTTAGCAGCGGTGTTCTTGCTGACAGCGGTAAGAGTTACTTTAAAGCCCTCTTCGTATGTGCCAGAAGCTTTGTCTGCCCATGCAGTCTCTGTGTCGTTTGACAGATAGTACATGTAGTTTTTGCCAGAGAGGATGCGGGTATATTCAGTCTTTGATGGGGTAGTCATCATGCTTGGAATACCTACAACAACCAACAACTTGCGTCCATTGGTTCCGTTTACTGCATTGGCAAAATACTGTGTGTTGCTGGCATATTTGCTATAAGAACTTGTGTTGGTGATACCTGCCAATTTGCGGGCCTCTATCATGCTCTTCAGCTCGTGCTCGTATGCTTTCCAGTGAGGCTGGAAGATACAAGGAGTACCAGGCATGGCTATCATGAATGCGTTAGCAGCAGGAATATATGCTGTAGGGATAGGGTCTTTGCTTCCCTCGTTGCTATTGTCCTCGCGTACCTGTATGTCGTGGTTTTCTACGAAGGTTATGGCATACTGACGATAAGAAGGATCAGACATCAGACTGCTGTTGTTCAGTTTTGTCCAGTTGTTGCTTCTGATAGCATCGGTCATGTTGTAGTGGAATTGGAAGTCAAAGGCACCGCTCTTCTTGCCTGTATTGTTAATCCAGTTCTTGATGTTTCCTACACCATCCCAGTATTCTCCCACAGAGAATTGAATACCTGTTGCTGTGTTGTAGTCGCCCACATGGCTTGCCGCAAAGCCTTTCACCATGTCATAGCGGAAACCTTCGTAGCCCAAGTCTTCTTTCAAGAATTTCAAGTAAGCCTTTACCACTTTCTGTACGTTTGCGCTCTTGTGGTCCAGGTCACGGCAGTCTCCGAAGTCGTCGCCCTCATCGTTGTTGTTGCTGAGGTTAACACCTTCTTTTGTGGCTTGGGTTAAGGTCTTACCACCATCGTCGTTTTTGCAGATGTCGGTAGGCAGCATCTGGTAGGTCACACCCTTGTATGTTTCAGCTGGGAAAGTGAACCAACCCTCGGTATTGCGGTGGTTGATAACTACATCGGCAATGGTTCCGATACCATTGTTCTTGAAAGTCTTGATCATGGAACGCAACTCGTCTTCTGTTCCGAAACTGGAGTTGTGGTTGAAATAGTAATAGGGTTTATAGCCCATTACCTGTACGGTTTCAGCACATTTTCCGCTCTGAGGAACCCATACGAGGTCGATGAATCCTTTGAACTCTGTAGTCTGAGCCTCAAGAGCTTTCCATTGTGCAGCCTCGTATGCATTCCAAGAGAAGCCCTGCAGCATGACTCCATTGTAGTTTGCCGGCCATCCCTGTGCCGAAGCACTGATTACTGCTAAGAGTGCAATAAGTGTCAAGTAAATTTTCTTCATATACTTCTTGTTTTTTGTTTTCGGTGGTAAAGTTATGATTTTCTTTTGTAGTGGCAATCTTTTCTTGACCTAAATCAAGCAAACGACTTGCGCAAACGTTTGCATTTTCAGTGCAAATTCATAGTATCTGTCATGACCTCAGTTCAGAATCATGTTGTTTCAGGAGACGAAAAGCGATAAGCTCCTGTTATCGGCGTATTGCTTTTTTACTTAAGTTTCTGCCCCTTCAGGCGTGCCAACCGTACAGGTCGAAAGAATGCAGGGCATACAAAAAGGCGGTCTCTGAATAGAAACCGCCTTTTTCTTTCTTTTATTCTTTGGATTCCCTTGTTGTTTCCAAAGAGAATTTGAGGATTCCCAGGTTCACACCAAAGGTAAGCTTGCGCATTTTCAGTGGCAAGTTGTCGGCGAAGACTTCGTTCATGGCAGTCTGTATCTTGTCCTCTGTGTTCTTGTCCGGATAAATACCATGCTCCTTAGCATCTTCGTTCACCTTGTCGATGGTTCTTGCCAATTTGCGAAGCTTAGTGAAAGTATCAATGATGGCAATGGTGGTGGCTGTTGCCATTGGTGACTTTAATATTGTGGCAAGCATATAAAGTCCTTGTTCTGTAAATCCCTTTACTGTTGCATGAGAAAACTTCAATGTTTCGAGGTGGTCAAAATTTTTGACCACATACTCTTTCTCGCTGTTAGTCAGTTCGATAACATATCCAGAAGGAAACTTATCCGGATTGTTTCTTATGGCTTGGTTAACCACCTTGGTTGTTACTCCATACAATTCTGCAACATCTCTGTCAAGAATAACTTGAATATTCCTGACGACTATGATTTTACTTTCTGTTTTTACAATATCTTCTTGATGTCCCATATTTTTTATTTATTATGATGATGCCGCTAAGGTACAACATTTCTTTTTAATCTCCAAAAGTTTTAGGGAAAAATGAAGAAAAGAATGCAGGGCATACAAAAAGGCGGTCTCTGAATAGAAACCGCCTTTAATTGTAATTTTTTGAGAGATATTACTTCTTTGTCATCTCACACTTTGCTGTTCCTTCTGCCCAATTAACCTTAAGTTTAATGTCGTAAGTACCAGCTGCTACAGCGATGTTATCTCCATCATGAACCAAGGCGTCAAGTGGACCACCCCAGTTGAGATTCCAATCGTTTGTGTGACGGAACTTCATTTCGCCATCAGTCAATTCGACGTTTTTAAGTTCCCAGCAGCGCTCTTCCGGATTGTATGTCATATCTGTATCACCAGCCCAACCTTTAGGAGTTGCGTTACCAATGATACCAATAGTAAATGGAGTCAGTGTGTAAGTCTTCGCAGACAAGTCAACATCTACCTGATAGAAACCTGCTTCTTGTGTCATCATGATGTTGTCTTCTGACTCACCGAAGAATGCGCCACCATAGTTGGTACCATCCCAGTTTGGCTGAGTACAGAACTTGAAACCATTCTGGTTCAGGTACATATAACCTGTAAAGTGAACACCATCATCACTATTGAGGATGTCAATCTGATCCCAGCCATTAGCATCACCTGCCATATAGAGGATAGGCTTGCCTACAGAGTAAGACAGGTTGTTCATGTCGAGAGTTACAATCCATGTACCAGCACCTGCAATAACCATGGACTGTGGAGTACCCCAGCTGTCGCCAGTATAATAGATTGTACCAGAAGCATCTGCGCTACCGTCTTTCTCGCAACCCATGACACCTTTGTTGATAACATCCCAGTTGCCGCTTTCGTCCCACTTGCTACCTTCGTAGAACTTGAAGTAGTTCTTGTCTTTCTCTGTGGTGACCTTGAGCTGGTAAACACCATCAGATACTTTGGTCATCCATACAGGACTTGTAGCAGTCCAGTTATTTCCGTTTACCTCGCCAAGCATGTAGTAGCCCTGTTCATCGATAGCAGGAGTTGGGGATGTTGTAATCTTACCTGTAGTTTCACCTACTGTGTTGATGGCAACAGCATCGCCTGATGCCAAATTGACAGAAACCTTTGACTCAACTTTGATGTTACTTGCAACGCTGGCGCGAGTTTTATTCTGTTTGCAGAGAATCTTCTCCAATTCGACTGCATTTACCTGAATGTTGTTGCCGACGGCTTCGCCTTTGATAGCCTCACCATTCACTTTCAAGTCTTTCACTGTGTAGCCTGTAACATTGGCATCAGTCGAGTTGACTGTGACGAGGTTGATCACTCCGTCTTCGTCTGGCATATTACATTCTGCTTCAGGACCCGCTGTAAAGGTGATACCATATTTGGCAGCTGAGGCTTCCTGTGGATTGTGCTGTGGTTGAGCCCAATCTTCGTAGTCGCCGTTGCAGCTGGCAAGTGATACACTTGCCAAGACTGCTAAGCTATATAAAAATGTCTTTTTCATTTTGCTTTGATCTTAAATTATCTAACTTCTGCTTTATTTGTATCGAAGTTGACATACAACTTCGTGCCAACGGCAGGCTTAACAGAGTAATCTGCACCCATGGTCTCAGCCCAGGTGTTTGGCATATCATATTTACGCCAGAACACGTCGCCATTGTGAATAGTGAACTCTGTGCGATACCAGTCGATGCTACCGACCTTGACAGATACACGAAGTTCTTCGCTGGCAGTGAATGCAGGAGAAACCCATTCGCCACTTGGATCGTCTGGAGGTGTCAGAGCTGTATCGTCAGCAAAGCCCCAAGTTCCTTGACCAATACAAGCACCAATCAAGCAAACCTGAGTCTTGTAAACAGTCAGTGTC
>OQVN01000149.1_pt1 | contig 26861 bp, 36 predicted proteins | sample 1691621 | NCBI WGS metagenome assembly OQVN01 (sample SAMN03418278, study PRJEB22391) | human gut metagenome | biome: human-gut; feature: organic feature; material: feces | host: Homo sapiens | place: Tanzania | collected 2013-01 | reverse complement strand
ACATATTTTGCACTTCATATTATTTTCTCCTGTTCGCTTATCTCATATAATCATCAAGCATGTTGCCGATGACTTTGCAATCTCTATCTCTTGAGCATGACTCAATCCACCAAAGGACTTCTATTATTGCATTGTAGGTGCCAACCGGCATTAAATACCAGTCCCACATACAGCCCGTATCGCGATCTCCAAATTTAATAACTGCTTTCCATTTGTAGCCGCTAGCTTTGTTTGTCAGGCACAGCACGTCATTTTCAAAAATTAGTGTGTCGTGATCATCCTCAAGCCCTGAGCATTGTCATATTGTGGATGGGTCTACGTCAAATCTTTCAGTAATATCATATAATCCGCTGTGTATTAGTTGCCCGGTGTAAATATAATGTTTTTTATTTATATATGCGTAAAATCCAATAACCCATTCTCCGTTATCGATCCTCTTGGCTTTAGATAAGTATCTGTCGTCCATACTATCTCCTTACTCACTTATCTCATCACAATTCTTTGCATAATTCCAATCGTCCGACTCATCATCAAACCACTCAAACGTGCAGCCTTTTCTGCCGTCTACATCTATCGTGCGATAAAAGAGGCATCCCTCACAGCCGCCCTGCTCTTCATATTCGTGTAATGTCATCTCATCCTCCGAGGTAAAGGGAGCTGGGTAAGGGCTCCCTTGTGTTAAATGGCTTACAAATCAGTTTTCGTGATATAAATTTAATTCGCATGCCCGGTTTCTTTCGCTTTCGCAGGTGTTTCAACCTAAAGCTCATAGTGTGGCGTCTCTATCCAGTAGAAATCCACTCCTGAGAGAAGCCTTAAGACCTCAAGCTCCGGCTTGTAGGCAGGATTCGTGAAGCATATCCCGACTGCCATCTCGTCGTTGTATGAGATGAGCCAGTCATCATGTACAGCAAAGGTGCTTGGTGGATTTTCGTTTTCGCGGCACTTGTCCGGGTTGACTATGGCCAGGCGTGCATCATTGATGAGACGCGCGCCGCCCGGTGTTTTAACTACCGACATCATGTTATCGTTTTGCATGATTTTAATCGGTGAAATAAAGGCTTCCTTCGTGTCCTCTGCCATATCCCACAGGAGAGGCTTTCTTTCGGTCTCGAACTGTGGGTCGTGTCCTTTCTGGTATGTCATGAACTCGCCCTTTTCCGGTGCGAAACCGCAGGTCTTGATTACGGTACCTAAAAATTCCTTTGTGATTTTTTCTTTGTCGGCTTCTATCATCCAGCCGGTACCATTCAGGATGTACATGCCTTTCTCTGTGAGACCTAACTTGACGCCCCATGATTTATAGTCTGCTTTTAAGATTTTTTCCAGCTTTGCGCAATCTATAAACATTCTGTCCCTCCTATTCCCGCGATATAAAACATGTCCTGATGCAGGATGCATGTATTAAATCCGTGCCTCTTAACTACTGTGAAGTTTTTCATTACCTCAACTATTTCAAGTGTCTCTTTGCCTGTGGGCTCATCGTCCTCGCGCCCGCGCTGGTCTGCTCTTATTCTGTGATAATCTACACGAACGGTTCTTTTGCCTTGCAGGTAGTCTATAACCTGCTGCCTTATCTGCTTAATGGACAGCCCACCTATCGGTGCTCGTGCCGCCCTGTTAAGGTCCTGCGCGAATACATTGCTTTTACTCATCTTCTGCCTCCTAACCTTGTGCCTTTCCGTATCTGTCAACCTCGTCTCTGAGCCATTGTCTGATTTTCTCCGGGAAAATTAAATCTGATGCCAATAAGTGGCCACTGTGATGCTCCTCTGCTATGTAATCAGCCAATTTTGCCACCGTAAGAGTGTTCATATATTCTCTTCTTGTCATGCATGGTTCTATGTCTTCTATCTCTTCTATCTCTTCTGTCTCCGACTCATTTTCCTCTATGCTTGGGGCTTCATTTTCTTCTTTTTCGATGCTCTTTGGTTCTGATTTTTCAAGGATTTCCTCAGATTTTTGCGCCGGCGCAATTTGCTCTCCAAGGCTCTTTTCTCCTGTCTGTTCCTCGGGCCTGTCTGCAGGTTCTCTATTATCCTCTCTGCAGTCTGTATCTCCGTCGGTGGAATCATCCTTTTGCTCTTCTCCTTCTCCAGGAGCTGGCTCATTATCTGCCACGCTTCCCGATTCAGTCTCTTCGACCTCATCAGTGCCAGTTTCTCCAACTGCTGCATTGTCATCCTCTGGCTCAGGAGCTTCTGCTGTAGCATGCTCTCCTGTCGGCTCATTGTCCTGTGTCTCTTCATCGTCTCCTCCAAAATGGTTCTGCCACGTTCTAGCGCCTGCTGCATCCTCATCAAAGATGGAGCGCATAAGCTGATAGAACTCCCACCATGACATATTTTTCGGTGTGTCTCCAAACTTCTTGATTGTGACGCGATTCTCATACATCATCATGAAATATAAGCCTTTTTTGAATGAGCGGTTTCCGGCCGGATTTACAATTTCTGCGAAACGGTTCATTGATTCCTCGTCAAACTCGTTTGAGTACACCTCATTGAGGATATCCTTGTTGTCCTCAAAGAATTTCTCTATTAACTGGCTTGTGTCATCTGCCACACCTGCTGCAGGCTCGGTCTTGTTGAATCGCTTTAGCTCTCTGATATCTTCTCTTGATGCCTCGGGCTGTATCATCTGCCTGTCAGAGTCGGGGAGCTTGAGCATCTCCTCAAGCTGACTCCTTCCAAGGTCCGTATACTCCGGTCTCAAGTGCTCTGAATATCCGTCAATGGAGTATTCGCGGTTGATGCTCATAAATCGGCTTGTGGTGGATGCCTCAAGTCCATACTCAGCTTTGGCAAATTCTGCTATGCTCTTGTAGCCGTCGTTTTCATAAAGCCTTTGGTCGTCAATCTGTCTGAGTGCATAGCCTATTCTCACGAAGCTCTGCTTAACTCCTATAAGCTCCTGCCTCAGTTTCTGTTTCATCTGCACCCAGTCATCGAGTGTCATCTGTATATATTCCATGTTTACTCCTTATGCTATATTTACTATTGGTACCGTGATTCGTGCCTGATGTCTGCGTTTCACGCTTTGTTTGAATTTTTCCAACACCTTGCTGATAGTTGTTTTGTCCGGCTGACGATCAAACTCTGAATAATATTGCAGGATACGATCATCTTTCATGCTGATTTCCACGGTGTAATATGCCTTTTCCAGATTCTCTTTTTTTCGGAGAAATAGAATCCAGCTTTCTCCTGCTGCCATTTTTTTCATGTAATGGTCATCTCTACCAACACAATGATGGAGTGTCCGTCCCTCAATCATCAATTCCTTGCAGGATCCGGCCGGAATGATCATGTATTTATCATTCTCCCAGAAATATCTTTTTGTCTCCGGCAATCGTTCTTTAATCTGCTGATCCAATTTGCTATATCCTTTCAGGCGTTTCTCATCTGCTCGTTTATTCCCAAGTTCGACCAAATAGTCATGTCTGGCCTTCAAATCTTTTGGTAATCTGACAATATCGTCCTCTGTGTTATATCCCTCTTCTTTTGCCATTCTGAGATAATCTCTCCATGTTGTTACCAGCTTTTTCGGAGGAACCGTCTGCTTTTTCATATAGTTGACCATTCTTGTCACGCTTTTTAGTTCTTTAAGTATGTCCTTGCATTCATAAACTCTCAGATTTTTGTTTGTTAAATACTGTAATGTCTCTTGCGGGATTTTTACTTCCTCCAGTTCTTCATACTGCAGCCAGTCCAATGTGCACAGCCCGCCGTCCAGTTGTTTCATTCTGTTGACTCTGTTTCCGTCTAACTGCAATGCCCCTTGTAGGCTTTGTGCGTATGTACATATCTCGTCCGGGTCTCCCCACCAGCCATAATCATCAGTAATTTCCGCTGTCAATCTGCTTAATCCTGCCTTGGCCAGGTATTCCAGATATGGTTTATTGTGAAATGAGGTTATGAATTTATTGACATTGAACTTTCTCCCCTTATTGGCCAGCACGTCCATTCCGCTCAGTTCCAGTTCTCCGGCCGGCAAAACCTCCTGTAAATTTCCCGGATATAAATACGATGATAAAAATCTTTTATTTTCCGGATTTTTATCCCAGAAATCCTGTTCAAACTCATCTGCCTCCGGTATCGTTCCATACCAAACTTTCCCCCAGCACTTTCCTTCGGGTATGATTACTCTTATCTGTTCAAATAACTGTATTTCTTTTTTTTCTGCCGCCCATTTACATACCGCTTTGAATTGACGTTCCACCCACTGCCTGCCGTATTTCTGTAATATAACAACCGGGGCTGTCCTCGTCTTTTCCTGCTGTCTGCTGTTTGCTGTTACTGATTGACCACACTTTGGACAGATTGTCTTTTCTCCGTGTTTCCAGCCTGCCTTTTTCAAGCTGCTGCATCCGCAAGCTGTACAGGTATACGCCGTTCTTTTCCCTGTTTTCTTGATAAATAGTATGTGCCCCGGGAAAATCTCCTGCTCCAGCCAGCTTTCTGCGCCTTCCGGTACACAAGGTATATCTGCCATTTGTTGATTTATTCTGTCTATTTTTCGTTCTATTGCTTTCTGTTTCTTTCTGCTGCTTAGGTTTTCCTCGTAGCCGTCTATGCTCCATGTATTCAGGAAATCCTGCGCCCTCTCTTTTTCCTCATTTGAGGCCCATGTCATATCTGTTGAACAATAGTAATAGTCATTTTTCAGAGGTTCTAATCCCTCACATAGTCTGACTACGTTTTTCAGCCTGCAGGTGTACCATTTTCCATCTACCCAGGCACTGTGGTTTTCCATGTCTGCAAAATACCGACCTTTTAGGTTTCCTCCGAAAAACAGACTTATCTCCACAGCACGCTCCCCGTCAATCTCTAAAATCTGGCTTGTTGCTACCACTCTGTCCTTACTTGTTTTTTTCGGAGAGCTACATGGCTCGCATTTTAAAAATTTTGTTCTTTTCATTTTTTCGTGCCTCCCATGTAGTAGTCAGTTATTATCTTCTTGGCTCTTGCCATGCCCGGGATGCCGAGTGTGACTTTGCTCGCTGATACGCCTGCTGCCTTGATGATATCCTTGTCAACCGTCTGCTGATTCTTGAAGGACCATGTCAGGATGGCGGCTATGCAGCCCTTCAGCGTCTTGCCCTTCTTACGGACATTGTGAGCCAAAAGCTCACTCTCTACGCACTGACCTCTCAGGTACTCCACCCAGTCCTCCATTATCTCCTTCGGCTTAAGTTCTGCTGCTTCGACATCAATCTTTCCGAGTGCCGCCGTGAGCTTGTCACACAATTCAGGGATTTCTCCGTTCATATACAGGTCCACGAAATCAGCCTGTATTCCATTTTCTTTTGCCACTACCTTGAGGGATTCTATATCGCCCTCATTTAGCAGGTTTTCAGCGAGCTCGTTTATCTCGTTAAACGAATCGAATTCTCCAAACTTATCAAACATATGGTTCCTCCTACATCAGCTCCATCATGGCTGCCATGATCTTGCCATCGTCCTTTACCTGCAGCTCCTGAATGAGGTGCAGGTATACTCTCTGTGTTGTCTCCATGCTTGAGTGCCCGAGTCTCTTTGATATGCTCGGCAGTGTAACACCCTCACTCATGAGAATCGATGCGTGTGTATGTCTCAGTCCGTGAACGGATATCTCACGTATGCCTGCCTCTTTGCATTTTCTGTGGAGAAAATCATTCGCCGTCGAGCTGTAGATTCTTGGTCCGAAATTAAAGATTCTTTCATCAGGGTTCATGTCCTTTGTCAGCTTTTCAAAATTGAGTGCCGTACGGTAGTCTAGTAGAATCGATCTTACAGACGATTCGTTTTTTGTCTTGCAAAACTCATTTGTTATCTTGTAATCGAATGCTTTCGTTATGTGAACCTTCAAGTTGTTAAAATCAAAATCGCCCGGTGTAAGTGCCAGCGCCTCCTCGAATCTGAGCCCTGTCTTTGCAATCAGCATAATGAACCAGTCCCAGTTGATTTTGTTTCCGGTGTCAAGCACTTCAAGCAGCTTTTCCAATTCCTTCTTGTTCAGGTATTTTGTGCGCTTATGGATGTTTGACAGTTTTCCTTTAATTACTGCCCTGTGAGAGATATCCCTCTCCAGGATCCGTTCATCGTACGCATCTATCAGTGACGCTCGCAGCATATGGTGAAAGTCCTGTACTGTAGTTTTCTCGTGTTCGAGAGCGTATCTGTTCAGGATGTTCTGATACTCTGACTTTGTTAATTGCCTCATCGTAACGTCAGGTGCTAATTTTCTCAGCCAGCTTAGTGTTGTCTTGTATTTGATGTACGTGACCTCTCGCACGACATCTTTCTTGTATTTTTCCATCCACTCCTTGTAGTAGTCTACAAAGAGCTGTTCTCTTTGTTCTTCAAGTGTCATAACAATGCCCCCATCTCTGCCGGTGTGCGCCACACTCTTTCCTTCGGATAGCCTGGCTTGTATGGTTCAGCGAGTGAATCTCCCTGTACCACTGTCGCCCGGATGCCTAGGAGTGAGAGCTGCACGTAAGTCATATACACTGCAGTCCAGTCAAGGTCCTGCGCTGTGACATGCATATTTCTCTGTGGATTCAGTCCGTTGTCTTTCATTAGCTGTGCGATTGCTATAATCATTCCTCCGGCACCGCAGGAAGGCTCTGCCACTTCCATGACGTTGTCCTGTGAGAGCTTCTTTATGTCGTTGGTGTATCCTGCCGCTGCTGTGGCATATGATATGTGGTATGGTGTAAAAAACTGTCCGGTGCCCTTGTTTCCGCATCCGGATTTCATGTAAACGTCCCCGAGCGCATCATCAAACTTCTCATCAAAGGTGAGCGTGACTGCTGCAAGCATGTTTGAGAATGTCATCATTTCATCCTTTGTGTATTTCTTCTGGATGAGCATATACTGCTGCTCCCTGTCTTCCCATACCTTGTCATGTATCATCACGCATGCGTTCTGAATGGATATGGCCGACATCTTCACCCAATCAGCAAACACTTCATATGGCGAGTGCCTGCCTGACATATTCTCAATACTTTTTATTACAAAATCTCTATGTTGCATGGATTTTTCCTCTTTTTGTGTTATAATATGTTCATGGTTTTTTTCTTTTATTGTTGTTTTTTTCATGTAGATTCCGGTCAGGAAATTAGGCTTTCCCGACCGGTCTTTTTATGCCTCAAGCTGCATGACATATGGTGTGTCGCTCCCCATGCGCTCATCCACATCCTGGAGCATGATATCCGTCAGCTCCTTCAGTGCCTCGAACATGCTGTCGGTGATGAGTCTCTTATCGTGTCTCTCCTTCACTACTCCGATTATGTAGCCTGCTGTGAGTGCAGCTTCCTTTGTATCTGCGCTCTCCTCAATCTTTCCAATCATGCCGATACACTTCTTGAACTCCTTATACTTTTTCATTCCTGCCGTGTGCTTCTTAAATAATTTCATGTTTTTTCTCCTTATGATGCTGCTTTCTGTTCTTTTGCCACCTCTGATGTCATGATGCCGATATCGAGCGGCTTCTCTGCCTTGATGGCAGCGTTTAACTGTTCTGCTGTTTCAATTCCGAGTTTTTTGAGTGCCTCTTTAAGTTTGTTTTCCATAAGCGACCTCCTAATATACCCAAATCCTCATTCCGAGTCTTGGCTTGTCAATCGTCTCAATAAATTTCACTCCGAGTGAATCAAAGTCCTCTATTTCATCATGTGCTCTGACTCTTATGCCCTTGTACAAGAGCTCGGCGCCCTTGTTCGTGGATCTGTACACTTCCACGTAAGATGCCGGTCCTATTCTGCTTGTTACTTCTTTTAGCTTAAAATCTGCTCTCTCCATCTTTATCACCTTCCTTTCGCTGGAAATCTTCTTACTAAGTCTTTTGTGGCTGTATGAAATACCTGCTCTCTCTCATTTCCTGTGGCTCTGATAATCTCCCTGCCGTTCTGCAGGATCTTGATTGTGTGCTCGTTATCTTTTTCTCTCAGAGACATTGAGAGATGGTACCGCTTCTGTCTCGGGTTAAACACCTCATAGAAGAGGCTTATCATTGTCTTCATTTTCTTTCTCCTTATTTGTTCAAAATTACAATCAGTGATAAGATGATTGCTAGTATTGACGGCAGGAGAGAAATCCACCAGTATTTTTCTCCTGTCTTTTCTTTTTCGTAATCTGTCATTTTGTTCCTCTCCCCGGGCTTGCCGGAGCACCGCACGAAATGGATTTATTATGGTTTACAAGAGGGTTTGCTGTATATATGGGTAGTTTTTGCGGTGCTCCGGTAAGCCCGGATATATTTTTTATTGATTCAGCATGCACTTCACTTCTGCCTTGAGCTCAATGAGGCTTGCAAAGTATGCCGCCTCTGCAAGAGCTTTTTCTCTCTTGAGGGCTTGATATTTCTCCTCGTTCCAGTTCTCTCTCATTCTCAGACAGAATCTGTTATATTCTTCATCCTTCCTGTCGTCTGCCTCTTCTGCTTTATCTATCTTGGCGAGAATTTTCTCGAGAGTGTGTGATTCTTCCTTTGTCATGGTTTTTCCTTTCTGTACTTCCTTTTAATGAGCTTTCGCCAGAGCTTCGTAAACAATTACAAAAGCTGTAAGTGCCACGCACACAAACGCTACCCACGCTGTGTACATCCTATTTCCTGGTGATATTTTGTTCATAATTGCAATGCACGATATTGCAATTATGTAAACCAGGAGTAAAAGCATTACTTCATACATGGTCCTCTCCTTCTTCAAGCAAAGCCTGTTGATATGTCTCTTTTGCAATATGCTTCTTTGCCTCGAATCTCGATGTGATACAGCTTTCCAGCTGTGCCACTGCCAAATCAAGGGCTTCTTTTTTCTCTTTGACATTTGCCAGTCTGCCGAGTAGTTCTTTGTCTGAGACCTCTATTTCAAGTCCGATTCTCATATGTTCTTCCTTTCATAGCCTTACCTTATTCATTGTCCTTGTGATCTCACTGTCCGCTCCTGTCAGGTACAGTACTGCGAGTACCGTCTCCAGCTTGACGCCATTTCTCAGCTGATGTGACAGCGCCTGTGGTGTTACATCAAGAAGGCTTGCTACCTGCTCCAGCTTGATGTTGTCATCAAACATCAGCTGTCTGCACTTACTGGTGAGCTGCTTTCTTACATCAATGATTCTTCTGTTTGTTGTTAGTTCTCTTACTCTTGGCATGGTTTACTTTCCCCTTTCTGCATCCTGTCCAGCAACGTTTCCGCCTGCAGCACTGCGGTCTTCATCTCTGTTGCATCTACACCAAACTCTCGCATCTTCTCTTCTAACGGTACCGGCTCATGGTCTTTCTTGGGGTACTGCTGATATATGCTCTCTGCAGCATGGAGTCCGTACCGGTAATAGCTTTTCAGTGCAAGCTCCGGTGTGATGGTTCCTTTACCCTTCACAGTGCATCTGCTTTTGTCCTTGTAGTTAAAAAATATTTTCCACATGGTCTTTTCCTTTCTTAAACGCTACTTGCATATTTACTCTTCCAAGTCATATAATCTCCTTACAGGACGTTGCAGCGCCCGAGTTTATGAAAGGAGGACTTTATAATGAGCAATAATGATTTTTCATTGATAGAAAAATTTAAGTCTTTAATGCAACAAGCTATGTTATATGCTCAATACTCTCACGATTATATTTTTGATGATTCTGTTGAGGATTCTGTTGCTATTGCATATCTGAATATTGCGGCTTCAAAATTCGCTGCTGCAGAATCTCTTTACTATTCATGCTTTGACATTTTGGAACGTGACGAAGCTGAAAGTATTTTTCACATTTTTGACGTATATATGGTTGAAATGTTGACCAATCATAAGACTGAGCACTCTCATCAATGGACTGATATCGAGTACAATCGTTTAAAGGATGCTTTCGATTCTTCAGCGTTTGCATTTTAAGATATCTAACTTTTCTAAGGGGAGGTTTTTCCTCCTCTTATCTCATCTAAGATCTCATGCAGTAATGCGGTCTGGTACATTATTTCCTTTCCTATAACAGAGTCCGGATCTATACATACCGACTTTCTTTTCTTTTTTGCTTTTTCTCTCTTGATTTCATCTCTTTGCATTTCTGCAAACTTCGAAATTTCTTTATAAATTTGATTTCCCATATGGTTTTGTCCTTTCCGTGCTATTCTCTCCTTGTGATTATTCCTTTAATCGCTTAATAAAATCATTATTGCAATTATTAAAAACGGGAGAAATAGTATTACTTCTATCATGGTTTTGTCTTTTCCTCCTCAAACGACTATCTTTACTCCGTCTATCTCTATAGACGGTACCAGCAGATATCCTTCATCATTCTCATATACTGCAAGAGATGTTGGATGTCCCAGTTCTCTGAGAATGTCTGCCAGAGCTGTGCATGAACCATAGTTGGTATGGTTTCTTCCCAAGTCTTTTTCTTTTGCGTAGTAATTGACGGCTTCTGCATTTGAATACAGTTACTGTCTGAGTTTGCTATAAAAATTGTTCATGTTTTTTTCCTTTCTATTGCACTATTCAACTTAAAGTTGATTTAGTAGGCAAAAAAATATTATCGACAGGGATATTGTACATTCTGCTCATCATTTCAAGCTGGGCTGGTTTCGGAATAATTCTATTGTTTTCCCAGTTGACAATTGTCTGCTTATTAAGATGCATTTTCTCCGCAACATCAGCTTGTGTCATGTTTGCGTTTACTCTAGCGGCCGCTAGACTAATCTGTAGCTTATCCAATTGAATACGCTCCTTTCTTGATTGACTATCTTTGTTACATCCTCATAATATATCAACTTTTAGTTGAAGTCAATACTAAAAGTTGATTTTTTTATTTTTTAGCTTGTCTTTTTTCAACTTACGTTTTATAATACAACTAAAGAAAGGGGATGATAATTATTTCAGAACAAGAATTTAACGAAATTTTTTCAAAGCAGTTAAAACGTCAACTTCGAATACACGAAATGACACAATCAGATTTGGCTAAACGTCTCGGAGTCAGTACACAGTCTGTTACTAATTGGTGTAAGGGTGCGAAGACTCCTCGGATGGATAAAGTAGATTCCATGTGCAAGATATTTAGTTGTCGCAGATCTGACCTGATGGAAGAAAAATCTTCGATTCCGCTCAATAATAATGATAAAACAATTCTTGATAAGTACCACCTACTTAATGAGGAGGGTAGGCAACGGCTTCTGGAGCGTGCCGACGAGCTTATTGAGCTGGGCTATATTGCAAAAGGGGACGCACTAAAGGAGGCCTGAAATATGTTATTAATAAAAACATTATTGAATTCAGGTAGTTTTATCCCATGCATCCTGCCCTTATATATGTTAAGTCTATGAAATTAAGTAGAAGGGAGTTCCAATGCGAAAGAAAATATATAATATTCTTAACAAAAATGCCATTTATGATACATTTATGTTTACAGTCATAATTATGAGCATTATTCCATTGGCTTTTGTTAAACAACAATCCTGGATGACATTAATTGACAGGATAACGGTTATCATTTTTATTATTGATTATATTTTGCGGTGGTTAGTAGCTGATAAGCTTAGTAATAAGCTTAATAAATTTATACTATATCCACTAACTCCAATGGCAATAATTGATTTATTGTCCATTCTTCCATCAATAACATTATTGAATAGCAGCTTTAAGTTACTAAAAATTTTTAGATTATTTAGATCTCTGCGATTACTTAAGATTTTAAAGTTAGTTAGATATTCTAAAAGTATTACTATGATTTGTAATGTTTTTAAAAAACAAAAAGAGACATTTATTACCATACTGGTCATGGCTATTACATATATTCTGGTTTCAGCTCTAGTAATCATCAATGTTGAGCCAGAGACGTTTCCAACATATTTTGATGCTCTATACTGGGCTACTATATCATTAACCACTGTTGGCTATGGTGATGTATATGCAGTAACTACAATCGGAAAAATTATTACTATGATTTCATCTTTCCTAGGAATTGCAGTTGTAGCCTTACCGGCCGGTATAATAACGTCAGGTTTAATGGATGAATTAAGTAAATCACATGATGAATAGTCAGTTTTGCGCCGGCGCAATTGAAATAAACGCCCTGCAGCGGCAACTGCAGAGCGCTCATATATTCATACTCCGAAAAGTACGATCTAAACACATACATTATACCTTTCGGAGTGGCATTTGTCGAGAGACAGGTGTTATTTTTATACTCTTTTTTTAGAAAGGATGATGATTATGCGTGTTGAAAAACGAGGTAACAGGTACCGGATTCAAAAAATGATTAACGGCAAAAAGTACAGCCTGAGCTTCGACCACAAGCCCGGAAAGAAATTGAGGAAGCTCTGAGAGGCATTGATACCTCTGTTAGGATTAAAGGCACCTTTAAGAGCTACGCTTCCCAATATATTTCCATCAAGGAGCATGTGCTCTCTCCGACCACAATAAAATCATATCGGGGACTGCTGCGCAATATATCCGATGATTTCAAGAAGACAGCCATCAAGGATATGACTGCTGCCATCGTCCAGTCAGAAATCAATAAGATAAGCATGAGAAAGTCTCCGAAGAGCACCACTAATAACAATGGCTTTATTTCTCCAAAGACTGTGGCAGAGTATCACGGCTTTATTTCTGCCGTGCTTGGAATGTACCGCCCCGACCTCATGCTGCACACGACTCTTCCGGCACGTATCAAGTACACTCCGCATGTTCCGTCTGATGATGAAATCAAGGCTATCCTCGACGCATCAAAGGGTACTCGCTACGAGCTGGCTTTCAGACTTGGCATATATGCGCTCAGGCGCTCGGAGGTGTGTGCGGTCACAGCATCTGATCTGGATGGCAACATGCTCACCATTAACAAATCCCTTATTGAGGGTGAGGATGGCTATGTGACGCGTGAAAAGAATAAGACAGAGGATTCCTCCAGGACCATCTATGTGGACGACTGCGTGGCCGGACTGCTCCGTGAGCAGGGTGTAGGCTTTGCCGGAACCCCTGACACTATCCTTGAAACTCTGCACAAGTACCAGAAGCAGCTTGGCATTGATTCTTTCCGATTTCATGACCTGCGCCACTATTATGCTTCGATGGCTCACTCACTCGGCATCCCGGACAGCTACATCATGGCCGCCGGTGGCTGGAAGACCGACCATGTGCTCAAGTCTGTATACAGACATGCTCAAAAGGACAAGGAAGAGGACATGATGAAGTTTGCATCAATATATATATCTGAGATATCCGGATGAAATCTTGGGGAAATTTTGGGGAAATTTTCAAGAAAAAACATCTTTAAATTGAAAAATCAGTTTTAATAAAAGGCTTTGCACAGTGACGTGTAAAGCCTTTATTTATGCGGTTTTGCAAGTAAAAAGGCGGTTTTATCACAAACCGCCTTTTAGTGGACTAGACGGGAGTCGAACCCGTGTCCGAAATACAATTCCCTGTCCTTCTACGAGTGTAGTTTATTATTTAACATTCCCTCTGCCACACGATAACAAACAACCTTGTGGTTTCAGTAGCTTCATGATACGCCCGATGGCTCAAAGCTTTGCCAACGTCGTTTCTCACATAGTCGAAGCCTGGGTCCTAAAGTGTGAGTGCTCTAGGTCAGACTGCTGCCATTAGGCAGCGTATGCTAAATTATCTTCAGCGTTTAATTTTAATTTGGCCATTTAACGCATCGCCATACGACTCGCTTCTCCAGCTGCATGTACCCCGTCGAAACCTTTACTAGCCCATATTCAATTTTTTTGCGGGGTACATGCAGCTACGCTCCATGTTCTCCGCTCCGCTTCGGTCCGCCCAAAGCCTTACTAACCCAGATTTCTGATTTTGAAATCTCTCTGCGCCTCTCGCTTTTGATCCTTCTTGGCTATGTCTGCTCTCTTATCATAAAGCTTCTTACCTTTGGCAAGTGCTATCTCTACTTTGACCAGACTCCCCTTAAAGTATACCTCCACAGGCACAATTGTGAAACCCTTTTCCTTCATCTTTGATGAAAGCTTCTCGATTTCCTTCTTGTGAAGTAAAAGCTTTTTAGGTCTGAGTGGATCCTTGTTAAAGATGTTTCCCTTCTCATATGGTGTGATATGCATGCCATACAGGATAATCTCACCGTTTTCAATACGGATGAACGACTCCTTTATGCTACCCTTTCCCATTCGAAGTGACTTCACCTCAGTTCCTGCAAGTGAAATACCGGCTTCGTATTTCTCAAGCAAAAAGTAATCGTGATAGACCTTTTTGTTGTTGGCTATTAATTTCTTTGTTTCCTTAGCCATGTCGGTATCTCCTTTCCTCAAACTGCTTTACAATACTAACACATTTTTTTACAATTGCCAATATCTAAAAAGCAAATTATTGTAAACCGCTGGTTCACATATCTTTTTATTTACACTATATAATATATTATGACATCTTTTTCAATAACTCTATCACACAACGACTGACAAATAATAGATAATAAGATAATGAAATAATAGCAGATAATAAAATAAGCATTTTTAAATCACAAAAAATCTTGTCATTATTGTCATATTATTCCGCCAGTTTAAAATCAATTGTACGCATAATTTTGTCAGTACTGTCCACAACAACCTTGATTTTTTGTCCAAGCTTGTATCTCTTATTGGTGGCTGTACCGGCCAGCTCATAGGTATCCTCGTAAAACTCATAGAAATCGTCTGTCAGGTCTGTCACGCGCACAAGTCCCTCAACTGTATTTGGAAGCTCCACGAAAAAGCCCCACTCCGTGACACCTGATATAACTCCTTCAAAGCATTCACCAATATGATTTGACATGTATTCACATTTTTTAAGCTTGACCGTTTCACGCTCTGCCTCTTCTGCACGGCGTTCGGTCTCACTTGCCTGCTTTGCAACAGCATCGAGTATAGACTCGTAGTGCTCCCTGCGGTTATCATTCATTCTGCCTCTGATATTTTCCTTGATAATACGATGTATCTGCAAATCAGGATATCTGCGGATCGGTGATGTAAAATGACAATAATAGTTTGCTGCCAGTCCAAAATGCCCGGTACATGCTGTTGTATATCGCGCCTGCTTCATAGAGCGCAGTGTCAGCCTGCTTATCAAGGATTCTTCGTCTGTGCCGTCTACCTTCATCAAAAGCTTCTGAAGCTCCTTTGGGTGCACCTCATCAGCGCCAATATGAAGCGTATAGCCAAAATTATTGATAAATGTGGACAACTTTGCGATTTTTTCTGAGTCCGGCTTGTCGTGTGTCCTGTATACAAAGGGTATTTCCTGCCAGAAATAATCCTCAGCCACCGTTTCATTGGCTATAAGCATGAAATCCTCTATGAGCTTTGTTGCCACATTTCTGTCATACGGCTTTATGTCTATAGGCCTGCCTGCTTCATCAAGCACAACCTTAGTCTCCGGAAAGTCAAAGTCTATCGAGCCTCGTTTCATTCTTTTTTTGCGAAGAATTGCTGCAAGCTCTTCCATTTTTTCAAACATAGGCACAAGCTCCTTATATTCTTCAATCACAGCGGCATCCTTATCTGCCAGAATCTTTTTTACATTTGTGTATGTCATCCTGCGGTTTGTCTTTATGACGGTCTCCGCTATCTTATGGTCGATGACCTCACCCTTTTTATTTATCGTCATAATACATGAAAGAGCAAGCCTGTCACATCCCTCATTCAAGGAGCAGATGCCATTTGAAAGCTCTCTCGGAAGCATCGGAATCACACGGTCCACAAGATAAACCGATGTACCTCTCTTAAGTGCCTCCACATCAAGCGCACTGTGCTCCTGCACATAGTTCGACACATCCGCTATGTGTACTCCAAGCACATAGTTTTCTCCGTCCATGTACAAAGACACGGCATCGTCCAGATCCTTTGCATCCTCTCCGTCTATCGTGACCATCATCCAGTCTCTCAAATCCATCCTGCCTGCCATATCCGCAGATGTCACATCCTTTGCCACATTCTGCACCTGATGCATGATTTTCTCCGAAAAATCCACCGGCAGATCATAAGCCCTTACTATAGAAAGAATATCTGTACCCGGATCATCTATATGTCCGATGATTTCAACTACCTTACCCTCCGGCTTTTTGCCCTTTTTCCCATAGCTTGTGATTTCAACTACAACCTTGTGTCCAGACATAGCACCCTTTGAGCGCTCCTTTGGTATAAAAATATCCGTACCAAATCTGGTATTGTCGGGCACTGCAAAGCCAAAATTATCACTTGCCTCATAGGTAGCGACTATCTGCTTCATGCCACGCTCAATGATTGAAACAACCTTTCCCTCCTTGCGGCGTCCTGTTGTGACAGGCGAGATTGTAATCTCGACAGTGTCCATATGCATCGCACCATTTACATACTCAGCCGGGATAAAAATATCATCATTTTCTCCCTCCACAGTAACAAAGCCAAAGCCCCTTTGATGAGCTGTGAATACGCCGACTGTCTTTTTAATTTCCGACTTTGAATATTTGCCTCGCTTTGAGAGTGTTATCCTTCCCTCTGCCTGCAAATCCAAAAGGATCTGCTCAAGCTGCGGTCTGTCCTCCTTTTTCACTCCAAGTACTATGCACAGCTCCTTGATTTTCATTGGAACATACATGTCATCGCACATGAAGTCATAGACCATCTTTTTTCGTGTTTCATATTTATCTATATTGCTCATTATCTCTCCTTTTTTCATCATATGGATGTTAATGCGATAAAAAAGACTGCCGATTTCTCGACAGTCTAAGTATTTACCATATTCCCATATTTAAGACAATTGATATAATAAAGAAAAGAACAACACATACAATTGTTGCTTTAACCAGACGTCCTTCCTTTGAACGACCCTTGTTCTTGCCCCAATATGTATCAGCAACTCCGGCGATAGTGCCAAGTCCTGCTGACTTACCCTCCTGGAAAAGAATAACTATTGTAATTACTAAACTGACGATTATAAATAATACCGATAAAACAATTTTTAAGGTTGCCACGATAATACCTCCTAAGCTAAATTCTAAATAACAGAACTAATATACTACATTTTTATTGTACAGTCAAGCGTTTTATACTGTATAGCTATTTTTCACTTACATCTGCCGTATCGAGCATTGATGTACAGTTCGGGCATCTTGTTGCAGCAATGGCAATCTTGCTCTTGCAGTATGGACACTCCTTTGTGTCAGGCTCTTTTTCCTCCTTGTGCCCAAACCTCTCTCCTGCCGCATTCATAGCCTTTACTATACAAAATACGATAAGTGCCATGATAAGGAAATTGACTACAGCGGTAAGAAACTTTCCATAATTAAGGGTAGCCTCTCCGAAGATTTTCACTGAAAGCTGGTCAAAATTCATGCCGCCGAACACTCCAAGTATAGGGTTTATAATGTCATTGACCAAGGATGTGACTATACTGGTAAACGCACCACCTATGATGATACCAACTGCCATATCCATGACATTCCCTCTGCTGATAAACTTTTTGAATTCATTAAAAAATTTTTTCATCACTGGTATCCTTTCTTTTTCACTCTCTTCTTTTGACGATTTGAACCATTTTTTAATATTATACATTTTTCCATTTTATTTTACAAGAAAATACATTATAATATTAATATATGATTTTTAAAAAAGAAATATCTTTATATCAGGAGATTTTTATGAAGTGCATTCTGTATAAAAAAGCACTTCCACTCATATTATTATCATGCCTTTTGCTTGGTGCATGCGGTAATTCCAAAAGTGACGATGTATCTAAGGAGCCTGCTTTAAGTCATTCCACTGAAAAAGGCACATGGGACTCTGCTCCGAAGGTGCTTACTCCGACTGCCGACGGCACACAAACCTATACATGTGATGTGGCTACTATCGACGCTTCAAACAGCAGCAGCGGCTATATCATAGTTGATTATCACGGTTCTAATCAAAAGGTCAAGCTTCAGATAACCGGGCCCGACAATGTCACGTACACCTTTGATCTGCATGGAGGAAATGAAGTGTTTCCTCTTGTCGCTTCAAGTGGCTCGTATACTGTAACCGTTTTTGAAAATGTTGAGGGGACACAATATGCCACCGTGCTGTCGCAGGTGATTTCCGTCTCCATCACTGATGAATTCGGGCCGTATCTGTACCCTAACCAGTATGTAAATTTCACTGCCGATTCTCTGGCTGTGAAGGAGGGCAGCTCACTGGCGTACTACTGTAGCAGCGATACTGAGGTCGTGGAAAGTGTATACAATTATATCATTTCAAACTTCAAATACGACTATGACAAGGCTAAAAATGTCAAAAGCGGCTATCTGCCCGATGTGGACAAGGTCTTTACCGAAAATACCGGTATATGCTTTGATTATGCGGCAGTCATGGCCACTATGCTAAGGACTCAGGCTATTCCCACACGTTTAGAGGTAGGATACGCCGGTGAAGAATATCATGCCTGGATCAGTACTTATATAAAGGACAAGGGCTGGATAAACGGCATCATCGAGTTTGATGGTACCTCATGGAACATGCTGGATCCAACATTTGCATCTACCAGTGATTCACCAAAGAAGTTCATAGCTCAAAAGAGTGATTACATTACCAAATACGTCTATTAGGAGGACATAAATGTCTAGAAAATCCAAGATTTTAAGCAATGCAGAGCTTTCTGCCTTCTGTCAGCAGATTTCTCTTATCATAGCAGCCGGGCTGCCTACCTACTATGGTGTTTCCATACTATGTGATGAAGCACCTGATGAACAGACGCGCGATCTGCTCGAGCAGATATATAAGCCAATGGAGCTTGGCGCCACGCTTCACAGCGCAATTAAAGATACAGGATACTTTCCAAAATATATGATTAATATGATACAGCTGGGTGAGGAAACCGGCCGTCTTGAAGAGGTCCTAAGCTCTCTGTCAAAGTACTACGACCGTGAAGACGAAATAGCTTCCGGCATCAAAAGTGCCGTTGCCTATCCTCTCGTGCTTTCTGCCGTGATGATTGCCGTTATTGTCGTAATGATTGCCAAGGTTTTACCTGTATTCTCACAGATATATGCAGAGCTTGGAAGCGAGCTTACCGGCACCGCAGCCGTGCTCATGAAGCTCAGTGAATATATCAACCGGTATCTGCTTATCATTATAGCTATCATGCTCCTTGCCGCACTGGTTCTTTTTATATTTTTTAAGACGCGTATCGGAAAAAAGCAGCTTATGAAAACTGCTCTTTCTATGTCAATCGCATCCAGCCGCTTTGCAAACTGCATGTTTTTAGCACTCTCAAGCGGGCTTGACACAGACCGTGGTCTGGATTTGGCACAGGCTCTTGTAAACAATCCTGTCCTGGATTCAAAAATAAACGCCTGCCGTAAAAATATATCAAATGGCGAGACGTTTTCGGAGGCATTGCTGCACTCAAATATTTTTTCAAAGATGTACTCAAGCTGGATTGCAATCGGCAGCAAAACCGGCTCCATGGACGAGGTCATGCAGCATATATGCACGTCCTGCGAGGATGACACAGATGCAAGGCTGTCACGATTCATATCAGTGATTGAACCTGCCATGGTTATCCTGCTTTGTATATTCATTGGCTTCATACTTGTATCATTTTTACTCCCACTGCTTGGAATTATCTCAAGCATAGGATAGCTTACGGAGGCACAGTATGCTGTTTTTTGTTCAGAAAAAAAAGTCAACCCTATGGAAATTCATACCACTTATGCTTTTGATCGCATGTACCGTTTTGTTTGGTGTTTTCTCTTCAAAGCTGTCAGATGACAATACCAGAAGAAGCAAGAGCACGCTGGAACGTGCACTCACAAGAAGCATTACACAATGCTATGCTCTTGAAGGAACATATCCTCCGGACATAGATTATCTCACAGACCACTATGGTCTCACCTATGATAGTGACTATTATTACATAGACTATCACTACATCGGCTCCAATCTGCGTCCCGATGTGACAATAATAGAGAGGAAATGACCCATGTTCAAGCTAAAATCCAGATCACATCAGGCTGACAGTTTTTTTGTGATGCTGCTGTTTTTTCTTTTTGCGCTGACCGCTTTTATCCTCGTGCTGATTGGCGTAAAGCAGTACAAAGCCACTGCCAATGCCATGAACTACAACTACGAGGTACGCACTGTCACATCTTATCTGCGCGAAAAGGTCAGACAGAATGATTCCGACGCAGCAATCAGTGTAGAGATAATAAATGGCACAAAGGCTCTGTGTCTGAAAAACACAATAAATGACATCGTGTACGATACCTTCATATACTACTATGCAGGTTCTCTAAGAGAGCTCTATGTGCAGGATGGCTGTTCATACAGTCTGGACAGCGGACAAAGGATTGTCGAAATCGGTGGGCTTGATATGACAGAAACCACCGACAAAATGATCACTGTAACTATCACCGATACATCAGGTGGCACTACCGATACCTACTGCTCCGTCAATTCCGACTAAGAATAGCCCGACAATAAATGCAGTAATATAATACACATCGCCCTTAATATACCGGTCGATGCCATACAAACATACATACCACAAGGAATAAACAATGATTTCAACAAAGCTTAAACAATCGAAAAACAGAATATTCCTGCTTGAGATTACCATTAATCTGCTGCTCTTTTCGGCTCTTTTGATTGTGGGTCTGCTTTTCTTCATAAAGACTCACAAGCTGACGGAAGAAACTCAGGTGCTGCATGAGGCCGTTAATGCATGCAGCAATGCTGCAAGCGCATACGAACAGGAGCATGGTGATTTAAACGCCGTATCATCGCTCTTTGACGGCTCCATCTGTGCAGATGAAAAGCTATTCATTTATCTCGACAAAAGCTATCACCCATGTGATAAGGATGATGCCGCATACAAGGTTATTGTAAGCAGGCTTGGGCAGGATGCCTACGGAGTACAAAAGGCTGACATAGAATTTATAGCATCGGACAGCCACTGTGTATACAGCATTACAGCGTGCAGCTATACAGCACTTTCCTCTGACGGAAGGAAGGTGAGTACCCCATGAAAAAAAGAAGAGAGTTTTCAAATTTCGGCTTTTCCACTATCCTGCTTACTTTTTCCATGATATGCATTGTCACGTTCTCGGCACTCGCCTTTGTCACAGCTAACTCTGACTATAAGCTGAGCAAACGCGTTGCTGACAATAACAGCTCGTATTACCGTGCATGTGAAAAGGTATGGGATGAGATATCACAGATTGATACCATTCTTGCAGCAGCCTACGAGAGCAGTCCTGATAAAGCAGCATACTATGAAGCCATAAAGGCAGCTCTATCAGACATCAATTCAGAGCAAAACAAAAATCTCGCTGACAATGAAGAAAATGGCAAGGTTACCGGCCTGACCTATACAATCACTCAGACTGTAAGCGATACGCAGACTCTCACTGTAGAGCTTGATATCAACTATCCGGTTCACAGGCAGGATGCTTTTTATAAAATTAAAAAATGGAAGCTCAATACTGACACAGCTTTCGAAGAAAATGATACACTAAACTTAATTGGAGGAAACTAAAATGGATGTTAAAAAGATATTAAAGGAAGCGACTGACAACGGAGCATCGGATATTTTCATAGTGGCCGGTCGCCCTCTCACATACAAATCAAAGGGAGTGATGGAGTGTCTCAATGAAATCAGAATGATCCCAAAAGAAACCTTTGAATTTGTCACATCAATCTATGCCCTTGCAGAGAGAGATATTTCAAAATTTGAGGAAACCGGAGATGATGATTTTTCCTTCGCCATACCGGGAGTATCGCGTTACAGAGTAAGCACCTTCAAACAGCGTGGCTCTTACTCTGCTGTCATCCGTGTTATCTCATTCACACTGCCAAAGCCAAGTGATTTACATATACCTGACTCTGTTATGGAGCTTGCGGAAACAAACAACGGCATGGTGCTGGTGACCGGACCTGCCGGAAGCGGTAAATCCACCACACTGGCATGTATTATCGATCAGATCAACCATGAGAAGGAGGAGCATATCATCACACTCGAGGATCCGCTTGAGTTCTTACATCGCCATGACAAATGTATTGTGTCACAGCGTGAAATCAACACAGATACCGAAAGCTACCTCACTGCGCTCCGCGCTGCACTCCGCCAGAGTCCTGACGTCATACTGCTTGGAGAAATGCGAGACTATGAGACCATCAATACAGCCGTCACAGCCGCCGAAACCGGTCATCTCATATTTTCATCACTCCACACGATCGGTGCCGCAAATACCATCGACCGAATAATTGATGCTTTCCCTGCTTCACAGCAGCACCAGATAGCCATCCAGCTTGCCTCTGTACTGCAGGCAGTTGTCTGCCAGAAGCTTTTACCTGCCACAAACGGCGAGATGGTTCCCGCTTTCGAGATTATGGTACTTACACCTGCAATAAGAAACCTAATCCGTGAGGGAAAGGTACACCAGATTGATGGTATCATCTACACCTCCGCCGCAGAAAATATGATTGCAATGGATACAAGTATATTCAATCTGTACAAGGCCGGTGTAATCAGCAAGCAGGTGGCAATCAGTGAAGCTACCAATCCTGAAATGATGACAAAAAGAATTAATTTGAACTAGCTTTGACTAAATCACCTTTGAGCGAAGTTTACAGCATCGTATCTGACTGCTATATAAAAATCCCCGGCATATAAACCTGTTTAACGGTCTATATGCCGGGGATTTTGTCTTAGATAAATATATAATATTATACGTTAATCTCTGCCTTTACTCCACTCTCGTCCTTATGTGCTTCAAGCACAGGATTAACTACATCACGCAGATATACCTCTACCTGGCGTGGTGCACGTCCCACATAAAGCTCAGGCTTAAGGTTCTTTTCGATATCAGCCTTTGTCAGTCCGAATGCAGGGTCTGCAGCTATTAAGTCTACGAGGTTATTCTCTTTTCCCTCTTCCTTTACTGTCTTTCCGGCCTGCATTGAGAGCTGTCTGATCTTCTCATGGAGCTCCTGACGATTTCCGCCGTTCTTTACAGCATCCATCATGATATTCTCTGTTGCCATGAATGGAATCTCTGCCATAAAATGCTTTTCAATAACCTTTGGATATACAACCAATCCATCTACCACGTTGAGACAGAGGTCAAGTATTCCGTCTATTGCAAGGAAGCCCTCAGGTATTGAAAGACGCTTGTTTGCCGAATCGTCAAGTGTTCTCTCAAACCACTGTGTAGCTGAGGTGATTGCAGGGTTCATAACATCTGCAAGGACATATCTTGAAAGAGATGCAATTCTCTCACTTCTCATAGGATTTCTCTTGTATGCCATGGCTGATGAGCCTATCTGGTTCTTCTCAAACGGCTCCTCTACTTCCTTAAGATGCTGGAGCAGTCTGATATCGTTTGACATCTTTGTAGCTGATGCAGCAATGCCTGCAAGCACATTTACCACTCTTGTATCTACCTTACGCGAATATGTCTGTCCTGACACCGGATAACAATCCTTAAAGCCCATCTTCTTTGCAATCATTGGATCAATCTTGTCTATTGTCTCATTGTCTCCGTTGAAGAGCTCAAGGAAGCTGGCCTGTGTTCCTGTGGTACCCTTTGAGCCAAGGAGCTTTAATGTGCCCTGCACATACTCTAAATCCTCAAGATCAAGCATAAACTCGTTGAGCCAGAGTGTGGCACGCTTTCCGACTGTTGTAGGCTGTGCCGGCTGGAAATGTGTAAATGCAAGTGTTGGCTGGTTTTTATACTTATCAGCAAAGTTTGCAAGCTCAGCAATAACACTTATAAGCTTTTTGTGAACGAGCTTTAATGCTTCATTCATGATGATGATATCTGTATTGTCACCAACATAGCATGAGGTTGCTCCAAGATGGATGATTCCCGCAGCCTTAGGACACTGCTGTCCATATGCATAGACATGGCTCATGACATCGTGACGCACAAGCTTCTCACGCTCCTTTGCCACATCATAATTGATATCATCCACATGTGCCTTTAATTCATCAATCTGCTCCTGTGTGATAACCGGCTTGCCATCCTGTGAAAGTCCAAGCTCCATCTCTGTCTCTGCAAGAGCAATCCAGAGCTTTCTCCAAGTGGTGAATTTCATATCCTGTGAAAAAATATACTGCATCTCTTTGCTGGCATAGCGCTCAGAAAGAGGACTTGTGTATCTGTCTGTACTCATAATCTCTCCTTTATTAGCGATTAAGCATTTTTCTCTCGAGGTCGATTTCTTTATCAAAATACTCGCCTCTGATATCATCCTTCGGTGGCTCCATCGGATACTTTCCTGTGAAGCAGCCCATGCAGATTGGCAGTCCCTCTACCATCTCATCAAGTCTGTCAAGTCCAAGGTAGCCCAAAGAATCCGCACCAATAATCTGTCTGATATCCTCAATAGTCCTGTTGTAAGCGATAAGCTGCTCTCTTGCAGGAATATCTGTACCGAAATAGCAAGGCCATAAGAATGGCGGTGAACTGATGCGCACATGTACCTCTGTGGCACCCGCATCTCTTAACATACGCACAATCCTGTCTGAGGTTGTTCCCCTGACAATTGAATCGTCGATCATGACAACCCTCTTGCCCTTTACAGCCTCCTTTAATACATTGAGCTTTATCTGCACGCTTGACTCACGGCTTGACTGCTTAGGCTTGATAAATGTCCTGCCGACATAGCCGTTCTTGACAAAGGCTGTGCCATACGGAATGCCTGACTCAAGTGAATAACCAAGAGCAGCGGCATTTCCCGACTCAGGAACACCTGTCACAATATCTGCATCAACCGGCGAATCCATGGCAAGGAACCTTCCTGCCTTGATACGGCTGCCATACACACTTACTCCGTCAATATGGCTGTCTGGTCTTGCAAAATAAATGTATTCAAACACGCATCTGGCCTGTTTTTCAGGTGCAAGTGCCATTGTCATATCTGACTCAATGCCCTTTTCAGGAGTGATGGTGATAACCTCTCCCGGCTTTACATCCCTGACAAACTCTGCGCCGATTGTATCAAGTGCACAGGTCTCTGATGTAACGATATAAGCATTGTCTCTCTTTCCGATGCAAAGAGGCTTGAAGCCAAACGGATCTCTGGCTGCTATAAGCTTTCTAGGGCTCTCAACCACAAGTGCGTAGGCTCCCTTAAGCTTCTGGCAGGCACGTCTGACTGCTTCCTCAGCTGTTTTGGAGTTGAGACGCTCTCTGGCGATATGATAAGCTATAACCTCTGAGTCAATTGTTGTCTGGAAAATAGCTCCTGTATACTCAAGCTCCTTGCGAAGCTCCTTTGCATTAATGAGGTTTCCGTTGTGTGCCATGGCAAGTGTGCCCTTGACATAGTTTAACACGAGCGGCTGTGCATTCTCACGTGTTGATGAGCCTGCTGTTGAATAGCGCACATGTCCTACTCCGATATCACCCTTCATAGGCTCTAGGATATCAGGAGTAAATACCTCATTTACAAGCCCCATACCCTTGTGTGTAGTCACCTTTCCCTTTGGTCCGCGTGTATCACTCACGGCAATACCACAGCTCTCCTGTCCTCTGTGCTGAAGCGCAAAAAGACCATAGTAGATAGTGGATGCTACATTTCCTCCGTCAAAATCATACATGCCGAACACACCACACTCCTCGTGAAGCTCATCAAATATGTGGTTGTGCTCATCAATATCAGAACACCCTTTTAATTCAGTGCCGGTATGACTTTTTGTATCTATACTAGTATTTATATACTGATTTATGTTATTGTCCTGGTTCATAATATCTCCGTTTATAATCGCGAAATAGTAACTATTCGAGCCACCTTGAATAGTTAAAATAATATATATTAGCGGCTGAATTTGCTTCCTGTAAGAAGCTCAAATGCCTCTTTATATTTCTCTACAGTCTTCACAACAACCTCATCAGGTAAAAGAAGGTCATTGTCCGGGTTTGCCTTGAGCCAGTCTCTTACATACTGCTTATCAAATGAAGGCTGTCCCTGTCCCGGCTTATATCCATCGAGTGGCCAGAAGCGTGAGCTGTCAGGTGTGAGCATCTCATCGGCAAGTACAACCTCTCCCTGCTCATTTAAGCCAAACTCAAACTTGGTATCTGCGATGATGATACCCTTTGTAAGAGCGTACTCTGCACATTTCTTGTAGAGAGCAATTGTGTAATCGCGAATCTTCTCTGCGTACTCTCTGCCCTTCTCAGGATAAATCTTCTCTAATACTTCGACTGATTTCTCAAAAGAAATATTCTCATCATGATCTCCAAGATCAGCCTTGGTAGATGGTGTATAGATAGGCTCAGGGAGCTTATCAGACTCAACAAGTCCCTCAGGAAGCTTGATTCCACAGACTGTACCATTCTCCTGGTAGCTTGCCCAGCCGCTTCCTGTGATGTATCCACGAACTATACACTCGATTGGAAGCATCTCAAGCTTCTTGCAGAGCATGCTGTTTCCGTTGAATCTGTCCTGACCGAAGAACTCCGGCATATCCTTTGCATCTACTGAAATCATATGGTTAGGAACAACATCCTTTGTGAATTCAAACCAGAACTTAGACATCTGTGTGAGGATGGCTCCCTTGTCTGTAATCTTATTCTTTAAAATATGGTCAAAAGCGGAAATACGATCTGTTGCGACCATAATAAGGCTGTCCCCGTTATCATATACTTCTCTTACTTTTCCTTCTTTAAATGGTTTAAATTCCTGCATGATTGTCCTCCATCTTATGCGTAATTTTATTTAGCAAATCAAATGCTACGTTTAAATTATATACCAGCTCATTTTGTAAAGTCAACGTATATTATAAGTTTTTTTAAATAATTTTATCTCACTTATTAGTAATTCTTATATTTATTATTATATCTTTAATATATCAAAACAAAAGCTCCGGTTCAAACCCTTTGTCTGCGCCGGAGCCTATATAATACAGATTTTATTTAACTATAAGTGACTTTCCTGTC
>OQVN01000145.1_pt1 | contig 27540 bp, 20 predicted proteins | sample 1691621 | NCBI WGS metagenome assembly OQVN01 (sample SAMN03418278, study PRJEB22391) | human gut metagenome | biome: human-gut; feature: organic feature; material: feces | host: Homo sapiens | place: Tanzania | collected 2013-01 | reverse complement strand
CGGCTCCTCGTGGATAAATTATTTTTGTCTGTCTGCACTGATTTTTATAAGCTCAAGAAAAATATTTCCGCAGATTTTTGCGTCATCGTATGCGCGGTGGGCTGCCTTTATATCAATATTAAAATAATCCGCTAAAAATGGCTGATTATATTTTGAAAATTCTGGCAGTGCCCATCTGGCAAACCCCAGTGTGTCAACAACTTGATTTTTATTTTCTTCCATTCCTGCGCGTGCTAGCTCAGCTTGAAGAAAACGCATGTCAAAGTGTGCGTTATGTCCAATAATTATTGTGTCTTTTATAAAATCGCAAAATGAAGGTAAAATTTCTTTTATTACAGGTTGATTTTTTATCATTTCATCTGTTATATGGCTTATTTCAACGCATTCTTTAGGAATAGTTGTTTCTGGATTTATTAAAGTATTAAAAGTTGCGATACATCCATTGCAGTTAAATTTTACTGCTCCGATTTCAATTATTCTGCAGGTCTGGCAATTGAGACCTGTTGTTTCTGTATCAAAAGCGACAAATGTCTCGCCTGATTTTACAAGACGAAACATTTGCCGATAATCCTTTAGGATTTTATTTGCTAGCGGCATCAAGAAGCTCGTTTATGTCGGAAGTAATTTTGTCGCAGAGCGCAGATGCTTCTTTCTTTGCTTCTGCAAGTGCTTCATCAGTTGAACCTTTTACATCAGTTCTTGTGTTGATGTAGAACTTGATTTTTGGTTCTGTTCCAGATGGACGTGCAGAAACTATTGTGCCACCTTCAAGGAAGAACTGCAGAACGTTGCTTTTAGGGAATGTAAGCGCAGTTTTTGCGGAAGGATTTGCTGGATCATATTCTGTTGAAGTCTGGATATCCCGGATTTTAAGAACTGTTTTTCCAGCCAAAGTCTTAAGTCCTTCGTTTCGGAGCTTAGTCATTATTCCAGCCATAGTTGCAACTCCAGCTGAACCTGGGAAATTCTTTGAGATAGCGCGGTCCTCAAAATATCCGAATTCTTTGTATAAATCATCCAGATGCTCAAGAATGCTCTTGCCTTTTGAACGCCAGTACATTGTCATTTCCGCACACATTGCAGCCGCAGAAACTCCGTCTTTATCCATTACTTCTGTTTCAACTTTATAGCCATAAGATTCTTCCAAACCGAATACATAGTGACCGATTCCTTTTGCTTCACGTTCAGCTTCGATTGCGGCAATCCATTTGAAACCTGTAAGACATTCAAGCATTTCAACGCCATATTTCTTGCAGATATAATCACCGAATGGAGAAGTTACAATTGAGCGGATGCAATAAGAATCAGCAGGAAGCTTTCCAAGTTCCTTTCGTGTAAGGAAAATGTAATCCATCAGAAGTCCGCCCATCTGGTTTCCAGAAAGAAGAACGAAATTTCCGTTTTTGTCCGGGAATGCTGTTCCGAATCTGTCTGAGTCTGGGTCTGTTGCCATGACGCAGTCGGCTTTTGTTGCCGTTCCAAGTTCAACAGCCATTTTCATAGCCGGCTTTTCTTCTGGGTTTGGTTTTTCTACAGTAGGGAAATTGCCGTCTGGATTTCTCTGCTCTGGAACTGTTTTTACTGTAAGTCCAAGGTCTCCAAGGACTTTTTCAACGTGCATTGCACCAGTTCCGTGAAGCGGTGTATATACAACGTTTACATTTTTTGCGTATTCCTTGATAAGTTCTGGACGGAAAAGCTGTTCCTTGCACATTGCCCAATATTTTTCATCAACTTCAGAATCAATCAGAACAAGTTTTCCTGATTTTATTGCTTCTTCCTTTGAGATTGTCTTTACGCTTGTTACTTTGTTTACTTCCTCAACAATTCCGACATCATGTGGCTCGATAACCTGTGCGCCGTCATTCCAGTAAGCCTTGTAGCCATTATAAATCTTCGGGTTGTGAGAAGCTGTAACAACAACGCCTGTATCAGCCTTGAAGTAGCGGATTGCGTAAGAAAGTTCTGGAGTAGGGCGAAGTCCTGTGAAAAGATATGCCTTGATTCCGTTTGCCGCAAAAATCAATGCGGTCGCCTCTGCAAAAACATCAGAATTTTTTCGGCTGTCGTAAGCTACAACTGCGCTCAATGTTCCTGCTTTTGCTTTTTCAGGGAAAGCCTTGATTACATAGTTTGAAAGACCTTGTGTCGCAAGATTGATTTCAAGTGTGTTCATGCGGTTTGTTCCGCCACCCATGATTCCACGGAGACCGCCTGTTCCGAATTCAAGTGTACGGTAAAAACGGTCTTCAAGTTCTGTAAAGTCCTCTTTTGCAATAAGATCTTCAACTTCTTTTCTGAAGCGTTCGTCTTTTTCTGCAGCAATATATTCTTTTGCTCTTTTAAGGATTTCTGCCTTGTCCATTATTAAAAATCTCCTGTAAAAAGTCAGTCAAAAAATTATTCAATAAAACTATACAGAATTTTCAATTATTGTAAAAGTATTTTGAATGATTATTTTTCTCTTATGTGATGTGGATTGTGTTTATGCATGTTATATTTTGTTGTTTTTACAGTAATTATCTGATAAAATATATGTAATGAATAGCAGCGCGTTTGATTATGGTTCATTTTCTGTGGTTCAAAAAACTTTTTGCACTGAAAAAAATCCGTTTGAATTTCCTGGAGAATTTAAACCCGTAATTTTTACAGAAAAACAAAAAAGACAGTTCAGAAAATTTGCTTTAAAAGCTGAAAAACTGAATGAGAAAAAAGAACGCATTGCAGAAAAACAGGCTTTGCGCGCACAGATTCTTGCGGAAAAACAACGTAGAAAACAGGAGATTGCATCTTCACGCGTAAAACATCCTATTGGCATAAAACTTATCAGTATTATCTCCGCGATTGTGATTGTCTCTTTGAGCGGGCTTGCATGTCTTGTCGCGGGTTTTGTCAGCAAGGACACAATCCAGACAGCGCGGCAGAACAATTTTGTGATAAATTCAAGAATGGCTTCAGAGCTTCAGAACAGGATTGATAATGTCGTCTCGACGGTTTCGACTTTTGTTGAGCTTGTGAAAAATGCCGAGGATGAAGGAAATAAAACTGCCGCAAAGGAATTTTCTTCTGGCTTTTTCAAGAAAAATCCAGAAATTGTGGCGATTGTGCTCCCTGAGTCAGATTTAACATTTCTAAATTTCCAGTTTTTGGGCGAAAATGAGCTTGATGGGTCAATTGTCGGTTCCTACATTTTGTCAGAAGAGGAAAGTGTTTCTGGTTCTTCGCAGGGAAACTTTGTGATTCAGAATGCCTCACCGTTCTTCAATGTTCCAGTTCTTGCGCTTTTTTATCCTGTTTTTGACCAGAAAGACGAGAATTCAGTTGCGGTCTTGTTTTCTGCCGAAAAAATTGTGGATACTTTTTCTTCTGAAAGCATAAATAAATCTCTGTTTGTGAATGAAAACGGAGTTGTGCTTGTTTCTTCAGATGTCCAGGAAACCATGAATGCTGCTGATTTTTCAAGAAGCCAGGTTGTGCAGGAAATGCTGAAAAGCAAAGATTTTAATACTCAGCTTGGAAACCGCCAGCATGATTTTTCTGATTCAGAGACTTTTAAGAGTCCAAACAAAAAAAATGTAAAATATATCGGCGCATTCAATAAAATCGGAAAGGGAAATGCCGGTGTTGTTACGGTTGTGCCGACCTACAAAATTCTTGAGGAAACAAGAAAAATTACGGTTTTAATTGCTTTTCTTGCGGTTGCGATTCTTGCCGTTGTAATTATTATCATCTGGTTTTTTTCAAAGACGATGAGCGTTCCTTTGAAGCAGCTTACGGCGGTTGTGAATCAAATCAACAAAGGTGACTTTAACACAGAACTTTTTGGCGACTTAAAAACCCGTGGCCACGATGAAATCGGTGTTCTTATAAACAGCACAAAGAATGAGCGTGAGATTCTGAACACATTCACAAAACTTACAAACAAAGGCGTTACGCAGGCAATCATCCGGAAAGAGATTGATTTTGAGCCACATTTAAAGGATATTACAATTTTTTTCAGTGATATACGTGGATTCACCGCAATTTCCGATGGTTTCAAGAATAAATTCGGCGAACGCAGTGCGGCAGAAATCATAAATTTCCTGAACGATTACATGAGCCGCATGGTAAGCTGCATAAAACGTACCGGCGGAACTGTTGACAAATTTGAAGGTGACGCGATTATGGCTTGCTGGGGCGTTCTGCGTCAGGAACCGCTTGACTGGGAAAATCTTCCTGACAGCGATCCTAAAAAACTTGAGATGAAAAACAGGCACGATCAATATGTGAAAGATGATGCCTTGTCCGCAATCAGGGCGAGCCTTGCGATGCGTTATTCGCTTATGGAATATAACAAAGAAGCTGCTCGGTTTACAGAGGCGCACTCAAAGGATTCAGATTCGGTCTACAAACCTCAGATAAAAATCGGGCGAGGAATAAATTCCGGGCGTGCGACTGTAGGATTCATGGGATCTTATGACAAGATGGAATTTACTTCTATCGGTGATGCTGTGAATTTTGCAAGCCGTACAGAATCTTCTAACAAACCGTGCGGAACGGATATGCTCATTACAGAAGATACTTACAATTTGTTGAAAAACGATTACATAAAATGTGAGGAAAATAATTTTTTCATAAAACCGGAAAATCAGATTAATGAAATTGTTGTTGAAAAAATTCCGGTCGGATTTGAAGTAAAAGGAAAAGGAATCCAGCATTTTTATGGCGTTGTGAATATGCCAAATTTTGATATTTCAGGATTTTTTGAGGAAATTCAGCCGGGATTTACAATTGACTCCGACTGCGAGAAAGTTCTTGGCCCGAAAGGACCTAAAACTATTGCTGAAGTGCGTTCTTTGCTTGGAATTGCAACTCCAGATTTTGAAAAGGTGAACTTAAATGAGGAAGAAAACAAAATTCAAGTCGCATCTAAGTGATTTTTTTATAGTTTTTGTTTGCCTTTCAGTCTGTGCGGTAAGTCTGTATTTTTTCTGGCGCGTCCTGAACCATTCAACAGTGCGGAATGACAAGGAAAAAATTGCGACCATTTATTTCAAACAGAAAATTGCGCAACGTCAGTTTGATGACAGCGTTGTCTGGGAAAGGCTTTCCCAAAATTCTCCGCTTTACAACAAAGATACGATTTATACTTCTGATTTTTCCCAGGCAATTGTAAAATTTAACGATGGAACTCAGCTTGAACTGAATGAAAACACAATGCTGAGACTTTCGTATTCAGATAAGGGCGTTGAAATCAATGTCTCTGGCGGCGACATCCAGATTGATGGCTCAAAGTCAAAAAGCAAAAAAGAACTTTCTGTCTCGATGCAAAATGGAACAACCGTAAAACTTGATTCCGGAAGCAGCGTTGCCTTGAAATCTGACACTTCAAGTGGAGTGAATAATATTGAAATTCACGGTGGTTCGGCAAAAATAGAGACAAAAAACGGTGAGTCAGAAAAAATTTCATCCGGCGAAAGCATAAATATTGAAGAAACTGGAACGATTTCCAGAAATCCGATAACAGTGACTTCTGTCCCAAAAAATTTGAATCTTCTTAAATTTGATGAAAAGAAAATTCCTGTTAAGCTTCAATGGAAAATCTCTGAGCCGGAAAAAAATCAAAAAGTCATTGTTCAGACTTCATCCGCAAAAGATTTTTCTAAAATTGAAAAAACGTATACGCCATCCGGTGACAATATAGAAATTCCTGTGTCCGATGGAATTTTTTATTGGCGCGTTTTTGTGGAAAATGAAAAAGATAAACCTTCTGCCGGAAAAATCTCTGTGAAAAATGTTGCGCCTGTTGAAATTCTTTCGCCGGCAGCCGGTTCTGAATTCCACTACAGAAAAGATTTTCCCTCAATTTTTTTAAGCTGGAACGGAAACGATTACGCTGAGCATTACAAGATTGAAATTTCAACTTTGCGGGACATGAAAAATATTGTTCTAGCTGAAACTGTGAATGGAACTTCGCTCGCGGTAAGCAAACTTTCCGCCGGGGAATATTTTTGGCGCGTAATTCCATTTTATACACTTAATGACATAGGCTACGCTTCTTCCAGCGCAGTAAAATCGTTTTCAGTAATAAAAAATGAACAGATAAAGCCTCCATTGCTTTCTCTTCCTGTCGACGGCGCAAAAATAACATATACTGATTCTGTCTCTGCTTCAAATTCGTTTGCGTTGCAGCTTGCATGGAAATCTGAGATAAAAAATGCTGAATTTAACGTGGAAATTTCAAAAAACAAGGATTTTTCGGATATTTTTTATTCTGAAAAAATTGAAAATTCCACTTTTCTTAAGAAAAATATCGGAATTCTTTCGTCGTGGTCAATTCCAGACGGAACATATTTTTGGCGCGTTACCCGGATTTCTTCTGAGCCCGAAGATTTTACACCGCGTTCGAACATCCAGTCTTTTTCTGTGCAAAAAATTGCCGCAGATAAAAACCGGCTCGTTTATCCGCCTGAAAATTTTTCTGCAGAGAACGCACAGATTTTAAATACAAGATTTGTATGGAAACTTGCTGATGATTTTAAGGATGAATTTTCAACAAGCGTGCTTCAAATTTCAAAATACAAGGATTTTTCAAAAATTGAAGTTGAAAAGACCGTTTCAGCGCAGGAAAGTCTTGACAATTTAAATGGCGTTGATTTGCCCGCTGGAATTTATTTCTGGCGTGTCGGCGTTGAATCTGAAAGCGGCGAAAAATTTGGTTTTTCAGATTTGCGGACATTGAATGTTCTAAAAAAACTTGCTGCACCGGAAATTCTTCTTCCTCTCCAAAATTCGGTTTCGCTGACTTACGCGGAAAAATCCTCGCACTTTGCCTGGAACAATTCTGAAGGCGCGGATTATTACAATATAAAAATTACAGACCGGACCGGAAAAACTGTGGCCGAAAAATTAGGAATCAAGGAAAATTCCGCAAATTTTGTTCTTCCTGCTGAAAAATACAATTTTTCTGTCCAGGCTTTTTCTGAAGAAAGCGCTGTGAGCCCGATGCGCGCAAGCCTTGCCACAAATATTTCGTTTGTGCTCAGAAATCCTGTTCCTGTCCAGCTTGTTTCTCCGGTTTCTTCTGCTCAAATTGATGGACTTGCCGCGGTGAAAGTCTCAACGGTTTTTTCATGGAAAAATGAAATCGACGTTCCTGCAAAATCAGATTTTATCTTGTATAGAATTTCTCCCGACGGAACTGAAAAAAAAGTTCATTCTGTTTTAAATCCGAAAAGTGAAGTAGAAATTCCTCGCCTGACCGAAGGAAATTACCGTTGGCGTATTTTTGCAAGCACCGCGGATGGAATTCCCCTGGATTCTTCTGAAAATGCATTTTCTGTCTTGCAGATTCCGCTTCTTCAGAATGTTAATCTTCTTCAGCCAAAAAATAATTTTGTAATCGGAAATTCCTATCTTAAAAACAATAAATTTGTGACTTTCGCATGGGATAAGATTCCTGGGGCAACGGATTATAAGTTTGCTCTTTATCAGAAATTGCCCGACGGAAGCACAAAATTGATTTATTCTGAAAACACTGAAAAAACTGAAATTCAAATCAAAAAACAGAATTTTGACATTGGCGATTTTGAATGGTCGGTAATTGCATTTTCGCATGCAAAAGACGGTTTCGAGGAACAGCATAGTCGTGTTTCAAATGGAACTTTTAAAATCAGAGTTGGGCTTCCTGGAAAAATTCATTTAATAAAGCCGGGGAAAATGTATGCAAAATAGTCATTATTTTGTAAAAAAATTAAAATTTCTCCTGATTGCCGCTGCAATTTTTTCTCAGGCTATCTGTGTTTTTTCTCAGGCTGAAAAAAATCCGTTTGAACAGAAAATCCAGTGGGAAAAAGATGAAAATGCTTCTGGATACAATATTGAAATCCGTAATTTAAGGACCGGTGAAAATTATACTTTTGAGACTGAGGAAAATTTTATAAATCTGAATTTTCCTGCAGGCGTTTATGAATATCGTATTACCGTTTTGAATTCTTTTGGGCGCGCCCAGAATACAAGCGAATGGAATTCTTTTGAAATTCTTCAGGCAAAAACTCCAGAAATTGTAAAAACGCAGGAAAAATCTGTTGTGCCGTCTGCAAAAAATGAAAAACTTTCTATTGAAGTTGACATAAAAAATGTGAACGAAGATTCGCGCGTTTCTCTGGTGAATGAAAAAACAAATCAGGTTGTAAAAGGTGAGCTGGTTCTGCAAAAGTCTGCGGATGGAACAAAAGCTTTAAAGGCTGAATTTCCAAAAGTTGAAAGTGGCGAATGGAAACTTCGTATTGAAAATCCGCTTGGCCGGAAAACTGAATCAAATTCAATTGACATTGTTGATCAAAAGACAGAAGAGGCAAGAATCGCTGCGGAAAAAGCCGAGGCGGAACGCAAAAAAGCGGAGCAGGAGCGCCTTGCAAGATGGAATGAAACTCCAGAAAAACATCTTGAATCGAAAAAAAATCCTTCAAAAACAAAACGGATTTTTGGATTTTATACGGCTGCGGAAGGCGGAATCTTTTTCAGTCCATTTTTTACAGAATTTTCAGATGGAAAAATTTTGCCGTTTGCCGGTGTAAAAATTGGTTTTGTTCCAGAATTAAAAAAATCCAACTGTTTTGGATTTGAATTTGACGCGCTTGTTTCAAAATATAGCTTAAAAACTTCAGACTATGATTACAGCGATAAATTTGGATTTTTACGGGCGAATATTTTGTTTCACCGCAAAATCCTAAAAAATATCTTGAAGCTTAATTTTCATTTGGGCGGAAATTTAATGCTCATCCAGAATTTTATGGATTATAAAGATTCTGAAAATATAAAAAAAGACGCGCTTTACGGATATGCTGGAGTTCAGGGCGGAACTTCGCTTGTTTTTACCGCAAAAAACGTCATTGCAGAAGTTGGTGCTGACTACAATTATGTGTTTATTGACGGAATGCCAACTGATTTTTTCTCGCCTTGCGTTTCGGTAGGATTCAGATGGTAAAAAGATTTTTCCGTGTTTTTATAATTCTACCATTTTTTCTTGCTTTTTCGTGCTCTGTAAACTGGTTCAATGATTTTAACGAGCTTCGTGAGGAAGAATTTTCTGTGAATTACAATTTTTATCAAAATGAAGAGTCAGATGCCTCTGAAAATCCTGCACATTTTTCCAGGCGCTACGAGATTGGCCGCACATTGACTTTATCAGATTTTCCGGACAAAACTTCTTCTGAAGTTCAAAAATTTGGTTCTGAAAAAATTTTTCTTGGATGGAAATTTTATAGGAAGTCACTCAATAAAAACACAGAACTTCCAAAATCAATCAGCCTTGACGAAAATGGCTATGTTTCTGCAATTTATGTTTCTTCCTCACCTTATGATTTTATTGCCGACTGGGGAAATCCTGCGAAATACACGGTAAAACATCTTCAGCAGAATATATCTGATGATGAATATACTGAATTTGAACAGGAAACAAAACAGGGGGCTATTGGCGCGGAAACAGAAGCCTCTTCCAAAGATTATGAAGGTTTTTCTGTTGTTCAACCGGTTTCGCAAAAAACAATCCTGGAAGATGGCTCTACAATTGTTGAAATAAAATACAACCGGAATAAATATACAATCAAATTTGATAAAAACGGCGGCTCAGGAGAAGAACTTTCTGAAATCACCTTGAAATATGGTGCTGAATATACATTGCCGGAAAATAATTTCACACCACCGGATGGTAAATATGCGACAAATACCTGGAACACAAAAAATGATGGAAGCGGTGAGTCATATAGCGCAAGAGAAACTGTGAAAAATCTTTCGTCTAAAAACGGCGACATTATAATTTTGTATGCACAATGGGAATATAACGGTCATGATTCTTCTGGTTCTGCCACGGACCCGATTGAAGATGCTGGAAAAATCTCTTTTACATTGAAATCTGGTTCGTCAAATATTTCAAAACCGGGTTATATTAGAATTTCTTCAGTTTTATCAAATGCGGCGGTAAAACTTTCCGGCTGGAAAATTTACAGGAATTATTTGAATGTAATTTCAGATGAATGCACTTTACTTCAATCCGAAAATGAAAAGGATTTATATTCTTCCGATGAAATTTCCGATGTTTACATTTATGTTGATGACACTTGGGCAAGCGGGGAATACACATTGGATATTTTTGCCGAATACAATGGAATTGGAGTTTCTAAGGAACTGACGATAAAAGTTGATTAATATTTTAATGCCAACGATTAATTCATTTAAGATAAAAAAAAAGAACATCAAAACGATGTTCTTTTTTTATCGGGATGACAGGATTTGAACCTGCGACATCCTGGTCCCAAACCAGACGCGCTACCAGCTGCGCTACATCCCGCTACGTGAATAATACTATATATGATTCATAAAAAAAAATCAATAGCCAAAAACAAGTTTTTTGAAAAAAAATATTTTTTTATTGAAATTATTCTACAAAATCAGCCAAAGTATCTATTTCTCCGGTTTTTCTTTCCCCGATTCCAACCGGACCTAAAATTTTTAATTTTATAGCTGTTCCAGGTTGAATTTTTATTTTTCCTGTTGGTGCAGAAATTTCACAGTGAAGGAAATTTTCTGAAACTGCGTGAAAAATTTCTCTTCCTTCGCCATTTGCAAATACAAAAGGCTTTTTTACAGTTTCTAGGACAGCATCAACAGTTTTTCCGCGGAAATTTTCAATATATCTGATTTTATTCTGTTTTGCCCACAACGCAAGTTCTGCGGCCCGTTTTCCGCTTGTTGACTGAGGAATTTTTGGTTTCATGTCAGCGGCTGCTGTTCCTGGGCGTGCGCTGAATGGAAATACATGAACCCATGCGAAATCACAGTCCTTACAAAGCTTCTGTGTTGCCCTAAAATCTTCGTCTGTTTCTCCAGGAAAACCTGTTATTATGTCACATGAAAGAAAAGGCATTTTTTTTGCGTTTTTAAGCATATTGCAGGCAGAAAGAACTTGGTCTGCGGTGTAGCTTCTTTTCATCAGTCTTAGGATTTTGTTGCTTCCACTTTGCACGGAAATATGAAAGTAGGGGCGAACCCTAGGATTTTCAATTACAGCACAAAATTCTGAGTCAACAGTTTCCGGATAGAGGCTTGAAATTCTGAAACAGATTTTTTTTGTGTTTTCAAGGCATAGTTTCAGAAGCTGGCTGAATTTTATGAAACCATCCTTGTATCTTCCTTTATATTGACCGATATTTACGGCTGTGAATACGACTTCAGCTTGTCCTGCATTTTCCAGTTTTTGGACACGATGTACAACTTCTTCCGCGTCCAATGAAATAGAGTGTCCGCGCGCGATATGGATTGTGCAGTAGCTGCACATACAGTTGCATCCGTCCTGAATTTTTATAGACGAACGGCTGTGCGCTATAAAAGAATCTGTTGCAAGCCGGAACGCATTTTCGCTTGTGCCAGGTTTTTCTGTTTCAGCATTAAAAAGTCCGTTGTTCAAAAAATCTGCAAAATTTTCAGGATTAAATTTTTTTTCTTTGAGCGTATTTTTTAAAAGTTCTGGAACATCAGCAAGCCTACTTTTTAGCTGTCCCTTTAAAAGCGCAATTCGTTTGTTGATTGATTTTATTTCATCCGGTGAAAGCTGGGCGTAGCATCCTGTGACGATAACTGTAGCGTTCGGGCACTTCTCAAGGACAAGACGGATTATCCTGCGGTCTTTTTGTTCTGCTTTTTGAGTAACGGCGCAAGTGTTTATAATGCAAAGAATTGTTTCTTCGTCAATTTCATTTTTTGCCTGTAGGGGCTTTATTATTACCTGAAAATTTGATTCCAAAAATGAACGGGCTGCACTTTCACTTTCAATTTGATTCAGGCGGCAGCCCATTGTTTCAAAACGTATGTTCAATTTTATTGAAGTTTTTCTGCGACTCTGTTTCTTCCTCTTTCAGCTTCAATGGAAGAAGAATTCAATCTTAACGCTTCGTCATAGGCATTTGCAGCTTCATAATAATTTTTTGCCATTTCGCGTGCGTAACCAAGCCGAACCCACCAGTTTGCAATCAAAGGTTCTTTTCTTACTGCGGCAGAAAGAGCTATATCTGCGTGCTGATAGCGTGCCTGCCGGATATAAATCTCGCCCATGTAATAATAAGCAGTTCCAACGCGACTGCTGTTTTCAGGTGCATTCGCAACATATTTCTGGAACTGTTCCATAGCGCCATTGTTTTTTCCAAGAAAATATCTAGCTTCTCCAAGAATTTCTGTCAGGCGCAGGTCGTATTGGCTAACTTTTAAACCTTGCAGCGCACGCTGTTCCGCCTCCAGATATTGCTTGTTTCTCACGAGCGCCCAGCACATTACAACATAAGATTCTACTCTGTTCGGATTTTGTGCAAGTTCCTGCTCGCAAACAGCAATTGATTCAGCATAATGTCCGTTATTATAAAGAATCAGCGCATCCTGTTTGATATTTTGCGCATGCATAGAAAACAAGATAGTAATCAAAAATAAGGCAGCTATAAATTTTTTCATTTTTTTACCTTTTTATTTAATCATTGTGCAACGACCGGTAAATGTGCTTCCCGGTTCAAGAACAATCTGCTTTGAGGTAATATCACCATCAACAGAACCGGTTGCGGTTATAAAAATCAAATCTTTGCCGGAAACATTTCCATGGACTTTGCCTTTTACAAGAATTCGCACAGCATTTATATCAGCATTGACTTCTGAACATTTGTCAATGACAAGATCGCTTGTGGCCTCGATTTTTCCATTTACTTTTCCACGGATCATAAATGGTTTTACAAATTTTATATTTCCTGTGAATTTGATTCCCGGTTCAATTATGGTATCAAATGCTTCGTCTTCAATATCAAAAAAATCAGATTCTTTTACGTCAAACATATTTCTATTTTACATTTGAAAATAATGATAGTCAACGCTTGCGGGTGCTGAATCAAAAAGTTATTCCTCGTCAGAATTTTCGTTTATGTCATCAAAATTTCTGTCAGCTTTCCAATTTGCTTCTTTTTCCTGCAACATCTGGGCATCTTCGCGTCCCTGATGTGCATTCCATTGAGAATATTGAAAATTCTTATTTTTCTTTACTGTAAAATGATGAGAGTATTGATCTCTCATCATTTTATAATATTCGCTGTCTTCCATTGAAAATTAGATTCCAATAAAATGGCTTTCTGTCTTTTCGTGAACATAAGCTATGAATTCTTCAATCTTCATAGTTTTTTGCTCAAGCCCGCTGGACTGACGGAAACGTACAGTTACAGATTTTTCGTTCTTTTCATTTTCACCGACAACAAGAATGTAAGGAGTTTTGTGCTCTTTTGTAATCATCTTGATTTTCTGTCTCATGTTATCATCAGAAATATATGCCGCAGAACGTATGTCAGCCTGAAGCAAAGCATCGTTAACTTCCTTCGCATAATCATCAAAAGCGTTTGATACAGGAACAACAGCTGCCTGCTCAAAAGCCAGCCAAGTAGGGAATGAACCTGCGAAATTTTCAATAAGAATTCCGATGAATCGTTCCAAAGAACCCAAAATCGCACGGTGAAGCATAACAGGATGATGTTTCTGGTTGTCTTTCCCGATGTAAGTTGCATCAAGCCGTTCTGCTGAAGGAAGCTGGAAATCCGCCTGGATTGTTCCGCATTGCCATTCACGACCAAGACAATCGTAAAGTTTGAATTCAAGTTTTGGACCATAGAATGCGCCCTCTCCAGGCTGAATCTCATAGTTCAATCCAGCTTCGTGGCAAGCATCAGACAAAGCTTTTTCAGCTCTTTCCCAAGTTGCTAAATCTCCAACATGGTCTTCTGGCATTGTAGAAAATTTTACAACCAAATCGTTGAATCCAAAATCTTTGTATACATTTTTCAAAAGTTTGCAGAATTTTGCAACTTCAGAAGCAACCTGATCTTCAGTGCAGATAATATGCGCATCATCCTGTACAAAACCTCGGACACGCATAATTCCATGCAAAGTTCCAGAAGGCTCGTTCCTCACATCATGACCAAATTCGGCAAGACGCATTGGAAGATCTTTGTATGAACGCAAGCGGCTCTTGAAAATCTCAAGGGCGCCAGGACAATTCATTGGTTTTATGGCAAAAAGCCGTTTTTCAGATTCAGTGATGAACATATTTTTCTGGTAATGTCCCCAGTGACCAGATTTTTCCCACAGAGAGCGCGGCATGATTGCCGGAGTGTTCACTTCAAGATAACCGTCACGGCGAACTTGTTTGCGCATGTAATCCTGAATTGTTGTGTAGATTGTCCATCCGTTCGGATGCCAGAAAATCTGACCAGGATCTTCCGGTTCAAGGTGGAACAAATCCATCTCAACGCCAAGTTTTCGGTGGTCGCGTTTTTCAGCCTCGGCAAGCATTGTAAGATATTCTTTCAGCTCATTCGGTTTTTCAAAACAAAGCGCATAGATGCGTGTGAGCATAGGTCTGTCGGAATCGCCACGCCAGTAAGCTCCGGCAATCTTGTGCAATTTAAAAGCTTGCCCATTGATTTCTTTTGTGTTGCTTACATGAGGACCCCGGCAAAGGTCAAGGAATCCATCCTGCTCATAGGTTGTGATTGTCTCGCCCTCAGGCAAGTCGTTTATAAGCTCAATCTTGTAATCCTGACCAGAAAAAAGTTTTAATGCCTCTTCCTTTGAAACTTCTCTGCGAACAAAATCATGGTTTCCTGCAATAATTTTTCGCATTTCTTTTTCTACAGCCGGAAAATTTTCTTCTGTAAATTTGGTGTTGGTTGGAAAATCGAAATCGTAATAAAATCCGTTATCGATAGCAGGACCAATAGCAATTTTTGTTCCCGGAAACAACTTTAAGATAGCTTCTGCCATTACGTGCGCACAGCTATGTCTAATCGTCTGCAATTTTTCGTCAGCCATTTAATTCACCTTGTTTGTATATTGATAATTTATATTATTTTATCACTCTGCAATTTAATTTACAATAAGAAAACAAAAAGGGAAAAATCCCACAGCTCGGAAATCTGTTTCTAATAACAACAGCGGGGGAAAAGTCCCCCTCGGCTCAATTGTTTCGCAAGCTCAACATTTCGCCTGCCCCCATTACGTGGAGCTCCCCGTAACGCCCCCTTTTTTTAGCCAAAATACCAAACTTTTTTCTGAAAAAATAAATTGACGCGCTTTTTCTGGTAGCTGATTCAATTATTATCTAAATTTATAAACCTCGGTAAATAAAAAATTTGACTTTTATATTTTTCTAAGTTATATTCTAAGTGTCAAGTGTTATTTGGGGGTGCACCGGTTTCGACGGATGTGAGAGTCCGTTGGTTGCATGTAGGTGTGAAGGCGCCTTAAGCTGACAAAAAACTAACTGCAATCTTCAACAAAAAAGAAGAAGATTCTTCTGAAGAACAGTTTGCTCTTGCTGCGTAAGCAGTGAGCACGGAACTCATGGGGTGCTGTTCCTAACTTTGTGATGTTCTGACGCTAACAGGAACTTGTTGTGCATTGCGTTCGGCCATTGCGCAAGACATTTAGCCGGAATACGGAAAAGACGCTTGTTATGCTGCTACCTTTTCCCGACAATTACCTCGCATAACTAAACATGTAGAAGCCTTCGTGCTGCATACCCGGACGCGGGTTCAATTCCCGCCATCTCCAAAAAGAAAAATGAGCTTCTTGTGAAGCTCATTTTTCTTTTTAACGAGTTTTCGTACCGAAAACTCGCGGGCAGAAGGATTTTTTTTCTAATGTCGAAAAACTTGCGGCTCTAAAAAACTTGGTGTATTTACTCATTTTCTTATAAATATTAAATTATAAATATGATAAAAGCTGAAATAAAAGATTTGGAATTACTTGAACATTTAAGGTCTTTGCCTAAAGATGAAATGGCAATTTTTGTAATGGCAGAAGGACGTATTCGCGGTGCTTTTTTTCATGGAACACGTTTTGTGAATCAGGCAAGGGCGCAGCATAATCTTGGAATTCTTGAGACAATGGTTTTCGGGCAGGCAACACTTTGCGGTGCGCTAATGCTTCCTTTGATGAAGGGTAAAGAGCACTCAACATTGCGGTATGAGGTTGACGGACCTGCGGAAGGTTTTTCTGTGGAAGTTGATTCAAAAGGAACTGTCCGCGGTTATCTTTTCAATGAGCATATTCCTGTTGAAAAGCCACTTGAAAACTGGGATTTAAAGCCGTTTTTGGGCAGCGGAACTTTGTCTGTTTCTACAATCCATGAAGGTGACAAGAATCCTTATACAAGTTCAGTTTCTGTTGATTCTGGAAATATTGCCATGGATTTGGCTTCTTACTATAACCAGTCTGAGCAACTTTCTTCTGCATTCAATACAGGAATCCAGCTTGATAAAAAAGGCAGGGTTATTGGCGCAGGTGGACTTTTCCTTCAAATCATGCCTGAAACAGGTGGAAAACGCGGAAGTGGAGCCGCAAAATCAAGCTCTGCAGACAAAAATGCTGATCAGGATTTGATTTCTCGTGCGGAAATGGCATTTAAGACAGCTCCGTCAATAGGGCAGTGGTTCAGTGAAAAAGGGACAATAGAAGATTTTGTATACGGACTTTTCAGAGAATTTAAACCAACAATTGCTGTCCGCCGGAATGTTACATTTGACTGTCCTTGTACAGAAGAATCTTATTTAAATTATATAAAACATCTTCCTGCTGACCAGCTTGCAGATATCAAAAAAAACGATCCGGATCCGCTTGAGGTTGTCTGCAGAAATTGCGGAAGTGTGTATCATATTCCGCTCTCAAAACTTTAGAATTGGCAATAGACAATAAAAAAAAGACGGTTTAACCGTCTTTTTTTTACAGATTTTTCTTTATTATCGTGATTTCTGCTGGAATTTTTTCAGCATGGCAACTGCGTTTCGTTTTCCATTGTAGACAAATCCACCGTTCCAATACTCAAGGGCTGCAAACAAAGCGTTTCCTCCATCCTGCGCATCAGATTCCTTTGTTTTAAAAGAAACATAATTTGCCAGTTCTTCATAATTGTTAGCATGAAGACAAGAAATGCGTTTGCGGTTGAATTCATTCCATTTTTCAAGATCTTTAAAACCTTCGCCTTCGTCCTGGACAATAACATGAGCATGTGTAGGACTGAATGAATACCATACTGTTACTTTTTTGTTTATGTCGCAGTGATTTCCATGTTTTACAGCATTTTTGATTACTTCACTGATCTGCTGTTCAAGAAGGTTCAATTCCTTGATTTCAGATGGAGCTGACTGAACAATCAAAAGTGTAAAATATCTAATCTGTCTAAAGTCTGAAGGGAATTCCTTCTTAAGCATATTTGTTTTGTCGAACAATGGATCATTGTCGTCAGAACGTAATTCTTTTACTGTTGGTTCTTCCATAAAAATCTCCTTTTTACAAGAACAAAATAAGTTGGGAAATACTTTTTATTCTTTTACCATCAAAAGTGCTTCTTCAACACTGTTTGCAATAGGAAAATATCCCATAAGCTTTGTAAGTTCAATAACTTTTTTTACTGAACCATGAATGTTTGAAATAGAAAGCTTTAGGTTCATCTTTTTGATAGTAGAACAAATGTAAATCAATGCACCAATTCCAGACGAGTCGATATAGTCAACTTGCTCAAGGTTTATGATGAAGATTTTGACATTTTTTTCAATCATCTTCATAACAAGTTCCTTAAGTTTATAAGAATTGTAGAGATCCATTTCTCCGTTTACATCGATAATGTAAACATCTCCATTTTTTCGTATTTTAAGTTCCATAAGGTACTCCTTATCCCTGTATTTTTATGATCAGAAGGCTCTGGTCATCGTATTGCTGTGTGTTGCCACAGAATTTTTTGATATTATCTTTAACCTTTGCTGCAATATCTTTCCCATTCAAATTGCAGTTGGCTTGAATAACCTTTTGTAAATTATCTATTGAGTATTGTACACCTCTTTCGTCAAGACATTCAAGTAAACCATCGGTACAAGTTACAAGAATATCACCTGCATCAAGATTTAAGTCGATATTCTTATATTCCGTTGTTTTTTCAACACCGATAGGTTCGCAGTCTGTTGAAATTTTGCTGATTGTCTTGTCGCTCGCCTTGTAAAGTAATACAGGATTGATTCCCGATGTGGCAATCTGCGCAGTGTTGTCAATGCTGTTATAATTTATCAATGCAACGCTTGCAAAGTGATCCATGCTGTTTTTTTCAGAGCAGATTGTTCTGTTTACCCATTCAAGAAGGGTTGCGGAACTTTGGTTTGTGTTTGCCACAAGCCTGAGCATTGCTCTAATCATAATCATTATTGTAAGGGAGTTCATTCCTTTTCCAGCAACATCTGCCATTACAAATGTGATTCTATCTTTTCTTGAAGGAATTATATCGTAGTAGTCGCCACAGACATTTTCGTTTGTGATGGAATATTTTCCGATTGAAAGCTTGTTGATTACAGGAAGTTTTTCCGGTACGAGAGTTTTCTGGAATTTTGTTGCAATATCGCCTTCCTTTGTTAATTCTGTGTGTTCAGAATAAGCAAGGAAACTGTTCAATGGAATAAGCGCTGTGGCAAGACCGTCGCAAAGATTGCAGGCTGTCTCGAAGTCTTTTTTGCTGAATGGTTCAGAATCAGGCTTTCTAGCAAGAACTGCAAGCGCAACAGATTCGCCCATCTGTTTTACAGGAATGAACATGTATGGACCTACACGCAGGAAGTCCTCCGGACCATTCTGGAAAATCCGCTTATCCTTTGCTGAATTTGTAATATTTTCTGCGATTCCCCTTGTGAAGAAATCTCCAAAGACATTTCCTTCCAATGAATACTGTGAATATTTGAAATTTGTCTCAACACGTAGCTGCTTGTGCGGAATATCATCCGGAATTTTGTACGGCGGTGGAAAAACACCAGTTACAGCTTTTACGGCAAGAATATTGTCAAATTCGTCAAGGACAAGAACTGTTCCGCCATCTGCACCGGTTTTCTGAACAATCAGTTTATTGAAGAATTCAAGGAACTGGGAAAGTGAATTTTCCTCGTTGAAATAGCTTGAGGCTTTTACTGTAAGCTCCTTGTCATCTTCTATTATGGCTTTATATTTGTTTTCAAGGGCTGCAACAGCCTCTTTGCTTACTTCTTCAGAGTTTAGATTTTCCTCGGCTTCTTTTTCTTTTTTAGCTTTTTTTTCAGCACGTTTTGCCGGATCTGAAACTGCAAGCACAAATGCGTACGCAATAAGAAAAAATTCCAATATAAGAGTAATTATCGAAATATAGAAAAGCTTGTGGTCAAAATACGTGTAGAGCAGACCTGCGACAAGCACTCCGATACATGGGAAAAATATAAAACTAACTTTTGCCGCATTTCTTATTTTTGCAATCAAAAGCAAAATAAAAAGAACCAGACCTGCGCCAGCAGCTATGAGAAGCGGTAGATTTACAAATGAATCAATTGAGTCCAACAATATTCAGCTCCTGTTTACATTGATGACTTTAGATTATATTAACATTGAAATATCCAGCCGTCAATTTTTTTTATCAATTAAATAAATTATCTGTCAATTTTATGAGAAAAATTACTGATTTCTTTTTTCAGTATATATCTTTTCACAAAATTCTTGATTCTAGAGATGACTGAAAATTTCTTCTGTTTCTTTATGTCATAGACAATCTGATCCAAAGGAAGTTCGTCTCCGAATTTTTTCTTGAGTTCATCATAGAATCTTATTATCCAGACGTAAAGATCGCTTATTGTATTTTTCTTGAAATATTTCATTATCTTGTATTTCTGGATTGTTGTTACGACAGGAAGATATACATTGTTGAACCACGAAAGAATCGCGTCTTCCATTGGAATTTCTTCTTTCTTGTTCTGGTTGATAAAATATTTGTGCGTAAGAATATGGTTGTAGATTACATCGTACTGGCCCGCGGTTGAAAAATCCAGGACCCAGTAGTCGGTTATGTCGCCGAAATTCGTCTCGAAATAGAAATTCCGTTTTTCATAGGCGATAATCTGCTTCATCATTCCAGCCAGTGTCCTTACTGGTGAAAGTTTTATTTCTGTCTGAAGGGAAACAACTTCTGCGTCGATAAATTCCACGCCTTTTGCCTTTGCCACAGAAACGCGGTGATTTCCGTCTCGCACAAAATACAGGCCGCCAAGCTCATAGACTTTTATTGGTGGAAGAACTATGTCTTTTATGACAGCTTCATCAACGTGTTCCCAGCGTTCCCTGATTATTGAGCGTTTCGGGAAAAACTGGTTGTCAAAATCCTTGTACCGTCCTTCACTTCCTACTATTTTGTTTATAGGAATAACTTTCATCCCGATATAAGTTTCTGACTGAGTCTTTATTACTTTTCTTACGGCCTTGAGGGAAATCATTGCCGCTTCTTCTGGTGTAAGAAGATGCTGGATTTCGTTGAAAAGAGCTTTGTTTCTTGCTCTTGCAAAATCGCTTTCTGCTTCTGGTAACATTATTTCTGTTCTCCGTGTTTATCAGTGTTGAATTCTAGAATGTAATGGGCGAACGCATTTATGACGGTTGTCTCCTCATATTTTGAGACTCTTTCCTCTCTGTTGTCATAAAGATGGATGTGTCCGTGAACCATATATTCCGGTTTGAATAATTTTAAAAACAAGTTGAAAGATTTGAAACCTCTGTGGCAAGGATCGTCGTGGTCGTGAACTTGATACGGAGTCGCATGTGTAAGAAAAATATCCGTGAAACGTCCGTAAAGAATCTTGTTCAGCAAAAGCCGCGGCACAAGCCCGATAAGATGCAGAGTCATCTCAAAATCTGTGTATTGGCACAATCCGTCGTTATAGCGGATTGAACCTGAGATTCCTGTCAGGAGCAAAGGTGTCTGTTTTCCTTTTTTATTTTTGACCTTGAAATTTTTAAGGCTGATATTTCTGAATCCTGCGTAATTAGCGCCGTGGTGATGGTCTTCCTTTATTGACTCAAAATGAACTTCTATGGAAGTTGTTGATTGCGCGCTTGTTGTTGGTCTTGGAGGCGCGGTCATTGTTCCGTGGTAATATTTGAATTCTTTTAAGTCATGGTTTCCAAATACAAAATATGTCGGCTTGTTGAACACTGTGACTATAAAATCAACGTAGTCCATGGGAAGGTCGCCGGCGCATAGAATCAGATCAACATCCGGGAAATTTTTGTGAGCATTCTGGTTGTAGATAAGCGGGTCAATCTGGTCGGAAACGCAAAGAATTTTCATTTTATTTGTCCGGTTTTGCAGCGATTTCAAGCAGTTGCTGAAGTTTTTCTTTGCCGACAAGCTCGACTGGCCTGTTTTCCGCAAACGCTATTGCCGTGCGCGTAAATCCTGAGCTTGCGAAAATATATGATTTTGTGCAGTTTGAGGATTTTGAGCTTTCAAGAATATCCCGTACAGGAGCGTCCTCAAGCGGTTCGACATCGCGGTAAAAACGGAGCAGGAAGGACTGTTTTCTTACGCTCATCCAGTCGCCGTCTTTTCCTTCTGTCGCTATAATCTGGACTCCGAATTTTTTTGAGTCCGCCTGGACCGCGTTGAATCCTAGCGCCTTTTTTGTTGTGTTCTTGCAGATTTCAATAAATTCCGCGTCCGAGCTTGTGAGGTAATCTTTTAAATTGTCATTTGCCTCAAGGGCTTTGTATTCCGCGAGTTTTGCGCCGACATCACGGAAAGAACGGTTCACTTTTGATATTTTTTCCCATTGTTCAATCGCCTTGTCAATCTTGCGGTTCTTTTCATAGCATGCGGCAAGAAAATAGCGCGCGTAAAGTGTGTCGCTTTTTGTTCCGTCCTTGTCCAGCTCGATTGCGCGCTGAAGGTCAATCTGGGCGTTGTCCAGTCGGTTTGCTATCATGTAGCAAGTGCTGCGTTCAATAAGCGCTTTCTGTTTGAACTCGCTGTCGCGCTGCGCCTTGTCAAAAGCTTTTACCGCGCCTCCAAAATCTTTTGCGTCCTTTAGGATTTTTCCAAGATAATAGTAACAGGAGTATTCTTCCGGGTTCAGGTGGATTGCAAGGTCAAGTTCCCTTTTTGCCTCGTTTATCTGCTTTGCCTGGAAAAGAATATAGCCAAGAGAAGCGTGTGCTTTTGCATTTTTAGGGTTCAGCGCAATGCATTTTTTATAGATTGAAAGCGCAAGATCCTTTCTGTTTGTGCTTTCGTAGAGTTTTGCAGCGTTGTAATAATTGTCAGAGCAAGTTGGATCTAGTTTTGTGAGCAGAAGATATTCTTTAAGCGCGGCTTCTGTCTGTTTGTATTTTACAAGAAGGGATGCGAATTCTTTTCTGAAAGGAATTTCTGGAAGTGTTGAGTCAAAAAGCGCGTGCTCGTTCACGGTTTTGAATTCTATGAGCGCGAGCTCACCGCGGTTGTCCGCAAGGTATGCTTTTCCAAGATAATAATGGACTGCGTAGTTCTGCGGATCTTTTGCGACAATCTGTTTTGCGAGCTTTGCCGCGGCCTGGTTTTTTCCTTGTTTAAGAAGCTTTTTTACAGTCTCAAGTTTTTTAGGCATTGCTACAAGCCTGATTACAAGTGCAAGAAGCCCTGCGATAATAATCAGGATGGCAACTGAAATGGCAATAGTCATATTCTAAAACTCCAGTAACAGGCAATAATTATAACTGAATTTTTAAACAGTGGATAGAGTTTATTCGGCAAATTGCTGGGACAGACGCATTATAAATAGTCGCAAAAAAATGCCTGCACTTTCAGCGGAAAACAGAATTGGCTAAGGTTGCAATTTTTTTTAGGAAGAAAACTTCGATTCGCAAGGCTCATTTTCAGTTTTCTTTTATGCCATTCGGCAAAAAAATGGCAAATTACGCCAATTCTGTTTTTCGCTTCCGTTCCGGCATTTTTTATTGATTTTTTCAAATGCGTTTGCATAGCGATAAATCGCCGGGACGCGGTGGATTTTCGCATTTTCAGGAGAATCTTAGCCCCGATTGCCACGGAAAGACCGGAGTGGAGCGACTAGCGGAACGAGGACTTGCAGTAAAAGCGGGTCGCGTACTGGTGGAATTTGCTGTGGTTACTTTTTATTCTATTGTGTGTTAAAATAATGTGATGAAGAAAAATATTTTTGTTTTTGGAATTTTGTTTTTTATTTTGGCGGTTGCTTTTTCTGAGTCTGAGGGCGAGAGGCTTTTTAAGACGAATAATCCCGGCGGGGCGGTTCCTTTGCTTGAAAAAGATATTTCAGGCGGAAATGTTTCGGCGGACACTTACAATTTTCTTGGGCTTGCGTATTTTCAGCTTGGCCAGTATGACAAGGCGATTGATGCTTTTGAGCGCGGAATGGGCTCTTCTGTTGCGAACCGGAAGTTGCTTTCTTTTAATGAGGGGAATGTGGCTTATGCGGCTGGAAACTATTCTAAGGCGGAAAGCTGCTATTCGCTTGCGCTGGCTGCTTCACCGGATTTTTACAGTGCGCTTTTGAACAGGGCGAATGCTCGTCTTATGATGAAAAAGTATCAGGATTGTCTTGTTGATTACAAGCGTTTTGTGGCGGAGCAGCCTGATGACCCGCAGACTCCGGAGATTCAGCGGCTGATTGGTTATCTTGACCAGGAGATTCAGCGGCAGGAGGAAGAGGCTGTTCGGCTTGCTGAGGAGCAGAAACGTCTTGAAGAGGAGAACAAAAGGCTTCAGCAGGAGATGGCGCGGCAAAAAGCTGAGCAGGAAGCGCTTGAGGCTGAGCGCAAGGCTGCCGAAGAAGAAAGAAGGCGGAAACTTTTGGAGGATGTCGCAAATTCTCTCCAGCAGACTGACACAACAAACATGACTGCCGGCGCGGAGGATGTTCTTGACTACGACTACGAAAGTGAGCTTGAATAAGCGTTTTTTGCGGAATTTATAAATGGCGAGAAAAGCATAAAAAATAGTGCGAATATAAAAAAGGTGGAGAAAATGTATAATTTTGACGGAAATGGTTTTGGAAAATCAAAGCTTACGGGAAAGCAGAAGATAATTATTGGCTGCGTTGTGGCAGTTGTTGTTGCGGCGTTGGTTTTGCTGTGCGTTCGTGGCTGCTCTGGTTCAGCCGGGGCTAAAAGCAAGCAGATTTCTCTTGCGAATTTTTATTATGACAACGGCGAGTTTGACCGGGCTTTGGACGCGTTGCAGAAGCTTTTTCTGAAAAATCCGGATGACAAGGAAATTCAGGACTTGATGAAAAAAATAATTGCGGCAAAAGGCGAGGATTCTGCTGGAAGCAGCTCAAATCAGAATGTGAATGTAAATATTGACACGGATGGGCTTCAGTCTTCGCTTGATTCCATGAAGTCTGAGCTTGCGCGCACAAATGCTGAGAATGTACGCCAGCAGAAGGAAATGGCCGAGCTTATGCGTAAACAGCAGGAAAATGCTGCGCTTGAAAAAGAACGCCAGGAACAGCTGAAAGCCCAGCAGGAAGAACAGAAGGCAATCGCAAAAGCCGCGGAGGAGCAGCGCAAAAAAGATGAAGCTGCCCGAAAGGCGAAAGAAGAGGAACTTGCAAGAAAAAATGCGAAGCTTAAGGCGGAAATTGCTGCTGTGAACGATTTTATTCAGCAGGGAAAATCCGCATTGAACAGCGGAAACATTGATTCTGCGCTTAATAATTTTGCAAATGCACAGAAATCTCTTCCGGTTTCTGATGGAGAGCCGGCTTTTTCCGCGGGTAAAAATTCAGAGATGGCCGGCGCGCTTTACGACGCTTCGCTTAACGCTTCTAATCCTGATGAAAAGAAAAAACTTCAGGATGCGGCTGTTGAGTACGCTTCAAAAGCTGTTGCCCTTGACCCCAAGAATGCTGAAAGCCAGTACATCTTGGGAATGGACGCGTTTGACAAGAAAAATTACCAGAAGGCGCTTGAGCATCTTACAAAGGCTGCCGCGAACGACACTTCAAAAAATTACCTTTATTATTACAATCTTGGCCGTGTCCAATATATGATGAAAAAATTCACAGAGGCAAAATATTCTTTTACAACAACCTGCCAGCTGAACGGAAATTTTGCTCCGGCGCGATATAATCTTGGACTTACGGACAACAAACTGAATGATTCAAAATCGGCGCTGGCGGAATTCAGGCGGGCGCATGATATTGATCCGCGGCACGAGCGTTCTTATCTTGAGGAAGGAAGAATTCTTTCGGCTCAAAAAGATTATACCGGTGCAATCAGCGCATACCAGAATGTAATCAGGATAAACAATACAAACCGTGCCGCGCTGAATGAACTTGGCTCTGTGTATTACCAGGCGAAAAAATATGCGGATGCGGAAAGCACTTTTAAGCAGTCTTTGGCGATGCTTTCGGTTGGAACAGAAGATTCAATGACTTACTATAATCTTTCTACGGTTCTTTTTGAGGAAGATAAGATTGCAGATGCTCTTTCATACGCGAAAAAAGCTTATGATTCCTGCGGACAGATAAAAAATCTTACAAACCGTGCGAACGTAATCTATAATTATGCGCTTATGAGTGAAAAATCAGGAAATACAGATGAGGCAATCCAGAAATATGCGGAGGTTCTCCAGGCAAATCCGAACCATCTGAAAACCCAGATTAATCTTGGCGTAATGTATATGAATATGAATCCGCCTGACACGGAAACGGCTCTTCAGCTTTTTGCGAAGGCTTATGCGCAGGACAAAAACAACTTTGAGGTGAACAACAATCTTGGAAGCGCATATCTTGCGGTTGAAGATTACGAGAATGCGGTGAAATATTTCCAGAACGCGCTGAAAATCCAGCCTAAAAACAATGAGGTTCGGTACAATCTGGGGCAGGCGTTCGCTTCTTCAAAGCAGTTTGACAATGCAAAAACGACTTATGTCCAGGTTCTTCAGCAAGATGCGAACAATTGGGATGCCTACATTGAGCTTGCAAAAGTCTGCATGGCTCTGGGTGACAACCAGAGTGCGGAAAAATATCTTACAGTTGTGCAGATAAAAAATCCTTCATTCCGGAAGGCTGAGGTTGATTCTCTGCTTTCTTCGATAAGTGGAAACTAGATTTCCTAAAGTTATTCTGTTCTGCGCACAAGGTGGAACAGATTTTCCCTTGTGATTGTGGTGTGGCATGGTCGGCCGTGCGGACAGTGCGGATCTTCCAGCTGGAGCGCGGCTCGTGCGATTTTTTCGGCGGCCGCATCCTCTAGGATTGTTCCGTCTTTTACGGCGGCCTTGCATGCTGTGCTTGCCGCAATTGAATAGATTAAATCTTTCGGGTTTACTTTTATGTCCAGAAGCGCGTGGTACAAATCTTCTTCTGTGCCGTTCCAGCGTTCGTGAAGGGTTGTGAATTCCCAGCGGCCGTTCCCTTTGTTCTCGCAGGTGAAACCGACTTTTTTCAGTTCATTTTTTATGCTTTCAAGATATTCATCATCTTTTTTTGTTGAGGTTTCCAGGACATAAGGAATCAAAAGCGTCTGGACCGCGCCTGGATTTTTCATTATCTGGTCGAAAAGCATGCGTTCGTGGGCGGCATGCTTGTCAATTATGTAGAGTGTATTGCCTTTCTCTGCAATCAGAAAAGTTCCAAGTGCGCTTCCGATAAAATGAAAGTCATCTTTCTGCTGGTTTTGCGGCGGATTTTGGGTTGAATTTTCAGTTTTTTCAGCTGAATTGTTGTTTTCTTCAGGAAAAATGGCGTTTTTTTCAGGAAATTCAGAGGTTTTTACAGGATTTTCTGTTTCGCTGTTTTCTGATTTTTTTTGAATCCCTGAATATGCGGCGATTGCCTTGTCCATAAAATCAATGATTTCGTTTGTTTTCGCTTTTTTATCAGAAAATTCCGGGGCGGATTCTTTGTCTGTTCCGCAAAATTTTTGTTTCGGTTCTTCAAAAAGCGATTTTTTTTCGTAGCTTGCATTTTTTGAAGCGTAGCCGGTCCATGAGTTCAGCGGCGTTTCTTTTGTCATCATTGAAAGTGTGCTTGAAGTTCCGCCGAAAAATCTTGAGCGCTGCCCGGAATAGCTTCCTGCGTTTCTGATGGAGTATCCGTCAGGGGTTCCAGTTTTTTCCTCCGTAGATTCCAGTGCTTTTTCTGCGAGTTTTTCCGGCTCAAAAAGGAATGTTTCTGTGGTTTTCTGTATTTTTTCAGCCTGAACTTTCATTGTTCGGTTTGTGTATTCGCTGAAAAATCTTTTTACCGCAGTGCTTATTCCGTGGTGAAGGCTTGAAATGTCCTTGAAACGAGCTTCTTTTTTTGCAGGATGAATATTAAAATCAACCAGCGAAGGATTTATTGTTATAAACGCGGCTGCGACAGGAAATGTTCCATTTGGAAAATAACCTTGGCTTCCATATTCAATTGCCTGTGCAAGAGAATATTCCTGGATTCTTCTGCCGTTTACAAAAATGTAGATGTTTTTTTTGTTGCTTCGGTAAACGCCCGGCTCTCCGATTACAATCTTAAAAGACCAGTCAGGATTTTTTCCGCCGGATGAATTTTCAACAAGATTAAAGAGAGAGACATTTTCGTGCAGTTCCATTGCATTTACAAAACGTTCCTGCAAAGTCTGACCTTTTGGCAAATCAAGTTTTATTTCACCGTCCTGTATGAATCTGAAAGAAATTTCTGTGTTTGGAAG
>OQVN01000144.1_pt1 | contig 27933 bp, 20 predicted proteins | sample 1691621 | NCBI WGS metagenome assembly OQVN01 (sample SAMN03418278, study PRJEB22391) | human gut metagenome | biome: human-gut; feature: organic feature; material: feces | host: Homo sapiens | place: Tanzania | collected 2013-01 | reverse complement strand
TATTTTATCACAGTCCTACTATGTTTAGAATTTACAGAAAAGAGTTCACAGACTCATGCAAGCTTGGCATCAGGCTCTGCGTCAAGAACATACCAGCATTCAGTTTTTCCGCGCACGCCTTCCCCTTCAAGTTTTTTTGCAGTTTCGTCATCAGGATGAACCTGAACAGAAAGAGTTTCATTCGCCTGAATTACTTTCACAATAAGCGGATATTCCTTTCCAATGGCATTTAGAAAATCTTTTTGGCAGCCATCAGGATGAGTAGAAGCTATCCACCTTTCGTATCCCCAGATTTTATCACACTGAATAGGATTAAGCTTTAGCATTTTTGCATCTCACTTTACGATGTCATATTTTTTGATGTAAGAAATAACATCGTCAACAGTTGTAAAGCACAGAGCTGTGTTTGTATCAGCCGCTCCATAGTAAATCGCGATTCTATTTGTATCAGCGTCAACAAGAGATGCGCAAGGGAACACAACATTCGCAACAAAACCACGCTCCTCGTATTCAACTTCAGGAGTAAGAAGAAAGTTTCCGCAGCGATGAATCACTTTTGAAGGATCTTCCAAATCTAAAAGTGCCGCGCCCATTGAATAAACAAAGCCGGAGCAAGTTCCTGTAACTCCGTGATAGAATAAAAGCCAGCCTTCTTCTGTTTCAATTGGAGCACAACCCGCGCCGATTTTTACAGACTGCCACCACTGGCTTGATTTTCCCATAATCCATTTGTGGTTGCCCCAGTGCAAAAGGTCGTCGCTTTCAGAAAGGAAAATGTCGCCAAACGGAGTGTGTCCGCTGTCTGACGGTCGTGTCATAATATAATATTTTCCGTTGAATTTTCTTGGGAACAAGACACCGTTTCTGTTGAACGGAAGAAAACCGTTGCCTTTAGAAGTGAAAGTCTTGAAGTCTTTTGTTGTCGCGATTCCGATTGAAGCTCCGTGAAAATCCGTGCACCAAATTATGTGATAGACATCATCAATTTTTACAAGGCGCGGATCGTAAGCGTAGTTCGGACTTACATCGTTTCCGTTTTCGTCAGTGATTTTAATTTTATCGCTACTGAATTTCCAATTGAGAGCGTCATCACTGAATCCGTAGTAAAGGTAAGGGATTCCATTGCAAGTTTCAGCGCGGAACACACCGACAAAACCGCCGTCTTTCCACAATGCGACTGCACTGTTGAATATGCGGGTTACATTAGGGATAGGATTTCTTCCGATAACAGGGTTTTTTGAATAACGCCAGACAGGTTTATCAAAGACAGCAGGTTTGTCTTCCCACGGCATATTTGGAATTGATTCGCCTTTAATTTTAATCATTTTTATTCTCCGAAATTTATTTTTTGTTTATGAACTCAAGGTTTTTTGCAATGAAATCGCATCTCTGTTTTACGCAGTCAGCAGAACGTCCCGGGTCAGACGGCGTGTTGAATACATAGTCGGTAAGTTTTTCAAGTGTTGTTGTCGCAACATGAAGCCGTGTGTCGCTTGAGGCATAATAAATGTAGACATTGCCAGACGGCGTAACCGCAGCTCCGTTTGTAAACACAACATTGGAAACGTCTCCCACGCGCTCTTCTCCAAGCGGTCCAAGGAAAAGTCCTGAAGGTTCGGCGATTACTTTTGCAGGATCTTTTAAATCAGTTACAAAACAGTAAAGCACGTAGCGAAGACCGGCAGCTGTGTTGCGGACTCCATGCGCAATATGAATCCAGCCACGCTCTGTTTTTATTGGAACTGCTCCAGCTCCGTTTTTAACTTCTGTGATTGTGTGGTATTTTCTTCTGCTTGAAATTTTCTCTTCGTCAATCACGGCATTTGTTATATCGTCGCAAAGACCAAAGCCTACTCCGCCGCCGCTTCCAGTATCAATAAAGTCATCCATTGGACGAGTGTAGAACGCATATTTTCCGTTTACAAATTCAGGAAGAAGAACAACGTTTCTTTGCTGAGGAGAACGCAATGTTTTTAAATTCGGAAGACGTTCCCAGTTCTTCAAATCTTTTGTGCGCACAATTCCTGCGCAAGCAACGGCCGCGCTCAAATCCTTTGATTTTGTGTCTTTGCTTTCCGAGCAGAAAACTCCGTAAATCCATCCGTCTTCGTGCTGAGTAAGACGCATATCGTAAACATTTGTTTCCTCCGCGCAAGTGTCCGGAAGCTGAACAGGATAATCCCAGAATCTGAATCCGTCCACGCCAGAAACGCTTTCTGCAACAGCAAAAAATGATTTTCTGTCTGCGCCTTCGACACGGGCAACAAGATAAAATTTTCCGTCTATATACAATGCCCCGGAATTCATTACAGCATTCACGCCAAGCCGTTCCATAAAAAACGGATTTGTCGCAGGGTTCATGTCATACTTCCAAAAAAGCGGAACATGGTTTCTTGTAAGAACTGGGTTCTTGTAGCGGTCAAAGATTCCATTGTAAAAATCGCTCTTTTCATTTTTCATGGCAATAAGCGACTCGTATTTTTCTGTCTGAATTTTTACTTTTTCTTCAAAGTTCATTTTATCCTCTTGATTCTTGAAATTATTTCAAAGCACATTCGTCCGTTGTGATAAGGACATTTCCACGGCTCAACTATAGGCTGACGGGTTGAAGGCTTTCGCTCAGAATCAACACACCAAAACCATTCAGAACCTGCGCGCTTGTCAACTATATAATTCTTGATGTAACTCCAAACTGACTTGGCCGCATCAAGAAATTTTTTGTCATTTGTTTTTTGATATGCGTTAAAAAATCCAACTACAGATTCAGCCTGAACCCACCAAATGCGAATTTCGCTATTTTTTCCGCGCTCGCATTCGTTCAGAACAGAATTGTCTTTATAAGCAGTTTTTAAAATTCTGTACGAAATTATTTCTGTAATTGGCGCAATTTTTTTTCTAAGCTCGTCATCGGCAAGAACTTCAAGAGTTCTATCAACAAGCCAAGAAGTTTCTATGTCGTGTCCATAAGAATACAAGTCAATCAGCGAATTGAAATTTTTATCAAAGAAAACTTCCTGCCTTTGTTCCTTTGGATTCCAGATTTTGTCAGCAAACTGATTCAAGATAAAAACAAGATTTTTCTTCACATCTGCGCTGCGGCTTACACGATAAAGTTCAGTATAACCTTCAAGGACATGAAGCAAAGTGTTCATTGTTCGTTCGGCAGTAACTCCGTTTTCGCTGAGCTTGTCATTTTCGTTAGGCTTAAAATCAGCAGTGAACGACTCAAGGTATCCATCTGCATCGCGGCATTTAGTTTCGATTGTCTTGTAAAGTTCAAATGCTTTATCCAGCGCATTTCTGTCGTGCGAAATATCGTAGTAGCTAGATAAGGCATAAATTGCAAACGCCTGATTGTAAGTATGCTTTGTTGAATCAAGAATACTTCCGTCAGCATTTGCAGACCAGAACACTCCGCCATTTTCCTTGTCAAAGAATTTATCGCAAAGGAATTTATAGGCGTGCTTGGCATAATCTACAAGTTCTTTGTCTTCCAGCATCTTATACGCGTTAGAAAAGAACCATAGAATGCGGCTGTTAAGAATGCAGCTTTTTTCAGCATCCTTATGCAGATTCAAATCGAAATCAAGAAGACCATAGAATCCGCCGCGCTCATCATCTTTCATTTTTTTCCAGAAAGGAATGATGTGATAAATAAGCTCACTCTCAACTTCTGCAAACATTTCTTCAAGCATTGCATTACTCCAATTATCAGTCTTTTTTATAAAGAACAACATCGTCGATATAAACCGGTCCGTCGTACTTCACATAACCCATAGTAGGACAAATTGTTACAAATGTGTAGGTTGGATTCTGCTGAAACTCAAGCGAAACAGAAACTTTGTAATAAGATTTTCCGTCATCAAGAGTTACAATAGGCAAGTCTTTTAAGAAAACGTTGTTTTCCTTTAAACCTGTTTTTACCCAACCCGGATCAAAAGCAACATAAGGCTGAACTCCAGGAAGTTTTTCCCCTTCGCTTTTCTTTGAAACATGAGGAACTGCCTTGTCTTTTTCATAGTAAAAAGTGAAATCAAGTTTTGAAGCGTCGGCAACTTCTTTCATTGCTCCAAATTTAACCTTTAGTTCTTCCCAAGCGTTTTCTCCTGAATAAGAACCGTCAACTTCAACCATTCCGCCATTGAGTTTTGTGTGCTTTATGCTTTTTATTTCAGCCATGTAGCCGCCCAAAGAGGAAGCGTCTGCAATGTCGTTTTTAAAATCGTAATGCTTTATAACGCTATAAGTTATTTTGTTTGAAATTGTGATTGAATTTGATTCGGTTTCAAGTTTTGTTCCGTCGCTCAAAGTGAATACAACTTTTATAGAAAGAACACTTCCGTCTGGGAAAGTTTTTGCATTTGCCAGCGTGTCAAAGTTGATTCTATAAATGTCCGAGGCAACATTGTAGTTCAATGTTCTTGGAGAAGCCGCTGGATTTCCGTTTATGTAAAGTTCCGCGCGCTTTGCCTTTACAGAAGAATTTTTTCCCGGCATAAATTTTGCGCTTACTTCAAACAAACCTTTTACATCTTGATTATGCGCAGGATTTAAAAGATAAACGCGGGGATTTAAAAGATATTCAGGAATTTCTTTTCCAGAAAACAAAGATGCATAGTCGCTTAAAAGATTTGAAACGCTGGACTTGTCATTCCGTATTCTGAATCCGTCGTAATCATCATATATTCCATCTCCGCCTTCTGAAAGTTCATAAGTATTTGAGGACGTAAGAATCCAGAACATTGAGCCTGCAAGACCTTCGTTGTATGCGGTTGAATTCCAAATGTCGTAAGCTGCAAGACGATTTAAATTTCCGCCGGAAGAAGTTCCGTATTCTTCAAGCACAATCGGCTTTTTTGCAGAGCGGCCGGAAGCTGCGTGTTTTTTTATAAATTCATCGCCCCAGTTTATTTGAGCATTGTCAAGGATTCCCCAAGTTTCCGGGTAAAGATGAAAAGTTCCGTAGTCAATATTTTTTATGCGGATAAGAGAATCAAAGTCCGTTCCTTCGTAACCATTGTAGCAAGTTTCACCTTCACCAGCATAAGGAGTAAATCCCGGCTGCCTCATAAAGCCTTCGTCTCCAATTGCGCACAACTGGTTCGGAGCAATTTTTTTTACAAACGCGCTCATTTCCGAAACCCAGTTTTTTATAGTTCTTCCGCTTGTGTCTTTTTGGTTGCGAGGCTCGTTCATAAGCTCCCAAGTCATTATCGTAGGATCTTCGTTATACGGAATTCCTGTGTAAGAATTTTTTCTTGTAACAAGATGCTCAACAAATTCCTTGTATGCTTTGCGGCAGTTTTCACTTGTGTAGAATTCTTCCGCGCTTTTTAGTCCGAACCATTTTTGCCAAGTAGTTGCATTCATAAGTCCGCCAAAAGCGTCCCAATAATTGTTCATGGCAATCACAAGTTTAATGTTTCTTTTGGAAGCTTCCGCAATTGTAAAATCAAGCCTCTCAAAAATATCACGCGGATAGCCAAACTGATCAGGCTTCTTTGTGTTTTCATTTATAAATTTTTTAGGAACTCCAAAAGTTCCAGGCTCGTCCATTCCGTGCGAATTGTGATCAGCATTAGGTCCAAACTGAAATCCCCAGCAGCGCAAAACTGTTACGCCCATTTTCTGCGCATCATCAAGAACATCAGTAATCATTTTGTCCGGAGAATAATGCATATAATAATTGTTTGTGCCTACAAAACGGAATTCTTTTCCGTCGAGCATAAACTTGTCTTTTTGAACTGTTACAAATCCCTTCGCGCCAAAAGCAGAACATGAAGCAAGCAGACCAAAGCAGGCAAAAACAGAAACCGCAGTCAATTTCTTTATAAGTTTCACAAATTCCTCCGCTACTCTTTTACAGAACCAGTAACCATTCCGCCGTAAATGTAACGCTGCAAAGAAATAAAAGCTACGAGAGTCGGAATGACCGCAATGACAACACCGGCACAAATTACAGGCCAGTTAGTTCCAAACGGACCTTTGAATTTATAGAGCGATGTTGAAATAACCTGCAAAGATTTTTTTGGCATATACAAAAGCGGATTGTAAAAATCATTGTAAAGGTTTACGCATTTCAAAATCAAAATTGTAACTGTCGCAGGCTGAAGCAAAGGGAAAATTATTTTTGCAAAAACCTGAAAATATCCGGCTCCGTCAATAATCGCAGATTCGTCAAGCGACTTTGAAATATTGTTCAAGAACTGAAGATAAATCATAATCGCAATAATATCAGTTCCCATAGAAAGAATGATTACAGACAAATGCGTATTGTACATTCCGAGTTTTTGAATTATCTGGAAAGTTGCAACCTGTGTCGTTATCGTTGGAATAAGAGAAATCCAAAGAAACATCTGGCGCACAATCTTCTTAAGCCTAAAATCAAAGCGGCTCAAAACAAACGCTGTCATAGAACCAGTTATTACAGTTCCCACGCCGGAAAACAGAATAAGAATAAATGTGTTCCAAAAGCCAAGAAGCATGTTTCCTTTTATAAACGCAGTCTTGTAGTTTTCAAGGAAAAATCCTTCTGTAACTTTTACTCTGATTACAGTACAGTTTTCTCCAGAAACATAAGCGCCTTTCACCATTAAAGATGCAGCAGTTTTTTTATCAACGGAAACAGAACTTTCTTCGGAATTAAGCGGAAGCTCAACTCTTGCAACTTCATTTCCTAAAGAATCAGAAACAACAATAAAACTTTCTTTTGAACTGTCTTCGATTTTGTCATAAAGGAACGAAAATCCTTTTAAGTTATGTTCCATTAATATAGAAGAATTCAGCACAATTTTATTTCCGTTGTCAAAAGATTCCGCGCCTTTCCAAATTTCGTTGTTCGCCTGGAACTTTGGAAGATCAAACGGACGGCTTCTGTTGAATTCCTCGCCAGTTTTAAAAGAGCCAAGGAAAACAACAAGAATCGGAAGAATAACAGTCAGTGCAGAAAAGCACAGTAAAATATATTTGAGCCATTTTGAAATTTGGCGTTCGTGAATTTTTGAATTCATAATCAACCTTCCTAAAAAATTATGTCAGTTTTTTTCATCTGTCTTGAAAACCGCATTCTGAATAAACGAAACAAAGAGAACCATAATGGTAAGCACAATCGCCATAGCAGAAGCAAGTCCAATCTTGTTGAATTTAAATGCTGTGTCCATTGTCTTGATTACAAAAGTTGAAGAGCCGTTTCCGCCGCCAGTCATAATGTAAGGAATTTCAAATACACTTACCGCGCCTTTTACAGCAAGAATCGCATTAATCTGAAGAACAGGAGCAATTCCAGGAAGAATTATAAAGCGGAACTTTTGCCATGAGTTTGCTCCATCCAAGGCAGCCGCTTCAAAAGTAACTTTTGGAAGAGATTCTATAGCCGCCACAAACATTACAATATTAAATCCCATGTATCGCCAAATAGACGTGAACGACAATGAGTAATTTACAAGCTTAGGATTTGTAAGCCAAAGAGGTGTGTTTTTTATTCCAAGGAAATTCAAAAATGAATTAAGAGTTCCTGTGTCCTTGAAAAAATATGTAAAAATAAAGCCAATTGCTACGCTGTTTATAAGATTCGGGAAAAACAAAACTCCCTTAAAAAAATTAACGCCTTTTACTTTTGTGCATAAAACAACAGCAAATAAAAGCGCAAGCTGAATAAAAGAGCCCACAAGATAGTAAATGCTGACTGCAAAAACTTTGAAATATTCCGGACGTGAAAAAACTTCTATATAATTCTTAATTCCGATGAATTTTTTCTGACCAAGTCCGTCCCACTTTAGAAAACTGTAGCCAAACATATTTATGATTGGAAGAAATCCAAAGACGATTACAAGCACAAGCGGAACTAGCAAAAATGTGAAAATCACGACTTTCTGCTGTTTTTTAATTGAAAGTTGTATTTGGTTTTTCATTGTGGCTCCCATTTGCACAGGAATTTCCACAAAGAAATTCCAATGCCTTTATGCACGAAAGTTTTTACATTTCATCCTTAAGCACTTTTTTTCTGCGCCTAAAGATGAAAATATTTTTTTAGATCGAATGTCATTATTAAACAACTTTTAATGCCATTCTTAAAACTTTTTAGTTTAAATATTCTGCTCTGGTTTTTGCCCAGCGTTTGTTCCAGTCTGCCATGATGTCTTCAAAAGTTTCCTTTGTGCTTCCAATAGCAGCGTCGATAATTCTTTTCTTTTCAGGATCGTTCCAGAAACCGATTTCAGATTCCTTGTCAATCTTGTCGTAAACGCCTTCGTACTGTGGTTCCGCCGGAGCAGACTCAATGTACTGAACGCCCATTTCCCCGAACGAATCCAAAACTGCAGGATAAGGCTCGCCCTTCTTTACAGGAATTGATTCTGTATACTGAACCCAGTCTGTGTCGTCTGACATAAACTTTATCCAAGCATAAGCAGTCGCTTTGTTTTTGCTGTACTTGTTGATGCAAAGCGGCATATCAAGCTGGGCTTCCGCATATTTTTTTCCGTCGATTTCAAATGGAAACGGCATATATCCGATTGTTTCCGGGCGGGCTGCAAGGTCTTTTACCTGCTGAATTGCCCAAGAGCCAAGAACCATGCATCCGATTTTTCCGTCAGCAAGATCCTGCTTTGACTGCTCCCATTCAGAAGCAAGCAAATCTTTTTCACATAAACCGCGCTTTACAACTTCGTACATCATCTTGTAAAGCTCATAGTGTCCGTCGCCAGGAACAAAAGGCGAATCCTCATGGATAATTTTTCTCTTGTATTCCGGATCCCCAGATGCGCTCAAAAGTCCGCCTTCCCACTGATTCAAAGTCCAGCCAGAAGGATAGTTCATAAATATAGGAACTGCGTCCGTCTTGTCTTTGATTTTCTGCATTGCCTCGTAGAATTCCTCTGTGTTTCTTGGAACTCCAACGCCGGCTTTTTCAAAAACAGCTTTATTGTAAACAATTCCCGCGCTTACAGTTGCAACCATCGGATATGTGTACACAACATCCTTGTAGGAAATTGCATTTGAAGTTCTTGTAAAGTTCATCACTTTGTCAAAATCTTCAAGCGAACCGAGCGGCTCAAAATATTTTTCAAAGTCAATTGACTGAATATTCGGGCGGCAAAGAACATCGCCGTATTCCTGAGTTCCCATGCGAGTTCTTACAGTTCCTTCGTAATCTGTAATCGCCTCGAACTCTACAGAAGTTCCCGGATATTTTTGCTCAAACGCTTCTTTGTACTCCTGAAGCTTGGTGTCTACAATATCCGTTCTGTTTGTAAGAACGATAATGTTTCCGCCGATTTTTCCGTGAATAGAATTTTCACCGCCATTGTTTTTTGAGCAGCCCAAAGCCATAAGCGCCAAAGCCGCCGCAGTGCACAAAACTACACTTCTTTTCATTTTTCCTCCAAAATGCTGACTTTCAATATTAAGAAGCAGCCGCAGTTTTTAAAACGGATTTCACACAAAAGAACTAAAATCAAGCTAATCCATTTGTTTGTTAATTCTTGAAAATAGAGAAAACGGTTTCTTTATTTATTTTATTATAGCACCGAAAACCCGGTTGTCAATCTTTTTTTTTATTATTTTTTAACATATTTTTCACCAGATTTTTCTTGGAAAAATGCAACTTCTTGCAGATTTTAAAAAATTTTTGAAGAAAAAATTCATATTTTTGCAGCAAATAATAGAAAAAAGTGCAAAATTCATCAAAAAAATATTTTTACTTTGCAGAAAAAAAACTTGACAGCCAAAGAATTCCATGCTTATCATAAACATACAAAAGAGAAAACGGTTTCTTAAATCAATTAACTTTTTATGAGGTTTTTATGAAGATTAAAAAAATGCCTGTGGCTTTATCGGCTTTACTTCTTTCATTGGGGGGGGCGGCTTTTGCAGATGACGCTCCTGTTAAGCAGAACGCCTGGTTCGACCTTAAGATGCACAACACAGTTGGCTACAACCTTGAAGAAAAAATCTACGGAATGGAATCAACAGTTGATCAGGCGCAAATCTGGTGGGACTTGTTTCCTGGAGCAAACCGCGGCTACAGTTCAGAAAACGACGGATTTTCTGTTTACTTTAGAGTTGAAGACTTGAGATACGTTTTTAAATTCTATGACGAAAAGAAAACTTACCTTGACAGCTACAACGGTGGAGACGATGCAAAATCAGGAACTGTAGATTCAAAGAAACAGTCAACAGGATGGGAAGAACGCCCAGGAACTAGCAACGACAAAGCTTCAAACTACTTTGACTATTCAAGCATTGTTGCCGGCGTAAAATACAAAAACTGGTTCATGGACTTCTACAACTTCAACTACGAAGACGGAGCCCAAGTTGGATTCAACCACGCAAGCTTAAAGTCAATCTTTGACGACTTCCGCAGCGACAAGGCATTCGACACAGACAAGGACAACGCACTTGGCTTTTTGTACTACAACGGAATTCAGGACACAAGAAATTTTCTTGACAAAGACACTGGAAGCCTTGGACTTACAGGCGTTATTTCTACAGGAATTGAATTCGACAATCTTAAAGTTCAGCTTTCTACAGGAGCAGCTGGTTCTTGGATAAGCTCTAAAGACAATATTGATGGCGATGGCGGATATGGAGATCCTTATGGTTCTAGCGCAAACATCAAGAGAGGAAAAACTTATCAAAAGCTAAATGAAGGAAACGCAGGAGCAGTTCAGCTTGACGTTATGTTTAAGCCAACAGAGCAGCTTGAACTTAACTTGAGCGGACTCACAACTTTCAACTATAAGAAAGCCTACGAATCTAGACGCAAAGGCGAAACAAGAACGAACGAGAATATCAACTTTACAGAGCTTAGCACAGCAAAAGACATCCGGGCATTCGGCGCAGACATTACTTACAACATTGAAACTTCTAAAGGCGTAATCGCTCCTTATGCTGGAATTGACTACAACTACAGCGACGGAAGAAAAAGAACTTACTACGATGACGGAGTAAGCAAGACAGAAGAGCAGAACAGCCAGTTTGAAGTTGGCGGAGGCTTGGCATGGTATCCACGCGGAGCAGACGCAAAAGCCGGACACGACTCTCTTGACTTCTGGGGCAGACAGTTCCCAATCGGAGCTTCCGTTGGTGTAAACACAGACAACAACGGAATTGCAAGCCTTGTAGTTTCAGCATTTGAAACTCCTGATGAAAACGCGCTTATTCCAAACCTCGGCGGATTCGTTGAGTTTGAATGGGTAAACTTTGCTGAGCAGGACGGAGGAGAGTCAAGATTCTTTTCAGCAGCCCAGCTTGAATACATGATTAAAACTGTAACAAAGAGCGGTCTTTCTGTTGGAATCAAGCCTTATGCTCTTGGACGCTGCATTCAAAGATGCGGTTCAAATCTCCAGAGAACAGGACAGTACACAGTGGATTCAAGGCTCGGTCTTGTTATCTATCCTTCTGAAAAGTTCAATGTTGATTTCCGCTATGAACGTCAGGATCAGCTTTACACAAACAGCACTGACAACGACACCGACAAAGGATGCATCACGGGGACATTCAGCTTTAGACTTTAGAATTTAAGTTTTATTTTAGCCTCCTATTTTAATAAAACTTAACATACACTTGCTTCCTTGGAGTTTCCAGGGAAGCATTTTTTATTGAACTCAATTTGTCATTATCCAGTTTGATCGAATAATCTTGTAACAAATTTTTTCCTTGCCCAAAAGCGAGGTTTACTTTATATTTATAGAAACAAAAGGAAAACAGTTTCCTTAAATTTTCCTTAACTAAAAAACAACCATTACAAAAAAAATGAACATGAAATACACGATAAAAGAAATTGCAGAACTTACAGGCGTTGCAAAAAGCACAGTGTCAAAAGCCCTTAACGGACAGAAAGGCGTAAGCGAAGAAAAACGAATTGAAATAATGAAGCTTGCCTCGGAATATAACTATATTCCAAACGCGGCGGCAAGAGCACTTTCCCACAACAAGTCTGAGACAATTGGAATTCTGATTTCAGCAGATTACGAATACACGCTTTCAACTTCCTACTGGATAGAAATAATTTCCGCAGTTTCTTACGAGGCTGAAAAAAACGGCTACAATCTTCTTGTGATTACACAGGACAAGGACGAGCCGCTAAAATCGCTTGAAAACGCAATATTAAAAAAATCCATAGACGGGCTTGTAGTTCCAGCTGAATATGTGCGCGCTGATTTAATCAAGCTTTTGAACACTTCTGGAATTCCATTTGTCATTCAAGGACGGACTCCGCTTTGCAACCACTACTGCGTTGACGTTCGGAACAAAGAAGGCGCGTATCTTCTTACTTCCCGGCTGATTGAAAACGGAGGCAAGAACATAGCCTGTATTGCCGGTCCAAAAGAATTTCTTTACAACAAGGAACGTGCCGAAGGATTCAAGAGCGCACTCAAGGAACAGGGAATAAAAAATCCGCCTGTAGTCCACAGCCCGTACACAGAAGAAGAAACCGTAAAAAACATCAGCGTATTTCTAAAACAGAATCCGCATATTGATTCAGTTTTTATAACTGCTGGCGGAGACTTTCTTTTTTTCATATTCGACACAATGCGTAAATTCGGCTTTGATTTGGATAAAATCGGATTCGCGGTTTTCGATGACTACAAGCCCATTCACTACATAATAAAGCCAGTAGTTTCCGCAAGACAGCCGATAAAGCAAATGGGAGCTCAAAACACAAAAATTCTTCTTCAGCTTATAAACAACGAAGAACCGCCAAACTCCTCACTTTTCGATATTTCTATTGTGTAAGGAAAATGAGGGCAAAGCTTGTGGTTATTTCATTTTCTATGCGCATATAAGTTATTTTCCTAAAGTAAATAGCTTATTTACCTTGAGAAAACAGTCTATTTACCACAGGTAAATATATTATTTACCCACGGTAAATAGATTATTTGCCTAGGGTAAATAAGATGTCTTTCCACACCTTTCAGCACTTATGTTTCAGAAGAAAAAGAGCTTATAACAGCATTTCAATCGACAGAAGATCTTTTTACTCCAACATAAAAATCATATAATAAGGGAGAGACAATTTTTCTTTTTCCTGTCCAATATTGCAATCTCCATATTTAATGCACAGGTTCACATTATATTGTTCTTTATTCTTCAATATAGTATTTGCAGATTTAGTATTTCCATTGGTTGCTTTGACTTCTACAAGAACAGCATTATTTTGATATTTTGTAACAAAATCAATTTCTAAACCCGATTCTTTGTGATAATAATAAAGAGGCCTATTCATCTTTGAAAAAGCATCAGCAATTATGTTTTCATAGATCGCACCTTTGTACATACCAAAATCACCATTCAATAAGGCAGCAGAACTTCCCTGCTCAAGCATTGCAACAAACAATCCTGAATCCTGCATATATATTTTAAAAATATTGTCTATTTTGTTTCCTTCAAAAGACAGGCTAATATTAGAAAGATTATAGCAAATGTTTATTATTCCAGCATCGAATAACCACTGAATTGCAGCCTGATAGTTTTCTGACCGTCCTTTTTTTTCAAGCTGTGCATAAGTGAATTTTTTATTTTCTTTTGCCAATTGCGCAGGAATCGAATCAAAAACTCTATTTATTCTAGCAAGCAAAGTTAAATCTATTTCTTCCCTTTCATTTTCATCCAGATGCTTGCCAAAATCATCCTTATATTCCTCAATAATGTCTCTTTGCTCAGCATATACAACATTCATATCGTTAGTTGCAAGAAACCTATCTACAACGTAAGGAAGTCCACCAACACATATATATTCCCTAAAATTTCTTAGCATTGAATTATGAATGACCTCGCTTACAGGAATCCTTTCTCGGTAACAACGTTTAAGTTCCAAAATAACACTTTCGTCTATCTTCTTGGCCCATAAGAATTCTTCAAAATCCATAGGCTTCATATAAATTATATGTTCAAATCCCGTTGGAATTCCACGTCCTTTTTTGCGGTTATATCCTTTAATTCCTAAAAGTGATCCTGTGCAAATTACATCATAACGGCCATCAAGCATAAATGCTTTTAAACTTGCCCTTGCATTAGCACATTCTTGCACTTCATCAAAAATAACAATTGTTTTGCCAGGAACAAAATGAGTACCGGGAAAGAGAGCAGAAATATCCAAGGTAATTCTATTGATTACAAAATCGCCATCAAATATTTTTTTTGCAGATTCATTATCCTTAAAATTTATATAGACAACATTTTCATAATTCTCTTCGGCAAATGCTTTCACAATGAATGTTTTTCCAATCTGTCTCATTCCCTTTATCACAAGAGCTTTCTTTTTTCCCGCATTATTTTTCCAAGCTATCAAGTCATCCATGATTTTCCGTTTGTACATAAACATAAAACCTCGCTTATCAACGCACTTTTTCAATGGAGTTTTTGTTTATACGCTACACTTTTCCAAGGGAGTTTTCAACAGTTTAATACAGTTTTCTAAGCTTCTTTTGAGGAAATATACTTTTTAACAAGCATTCATGGAAAAAAGCGATATTTTAAATTTTAATTATCATGTCATCTACCACCACCAAAGGTGGTAGCTTGAAATGTGAACCGCTCAAAGCGGTTAGTTCCTATTCCAGTTCCGGGAACAGTCCCAAATCCTGATCCGTTTTCTTGTCCTCGTTTTCCTGATTCCGTATATACTTCCGTATAACTTCCTCATTCATTCCGACTGTTGACACAAAATATCCGCGCGCCCACATATGCTGTCCGCTGAAATATTTTTCTCTTCCCTCATATTTTCTTGCCACGTAAATCGCGCTTTTTCCTTTTATATATCCCACTACCTGCGACACCGAGTATTTCGGCGGTATCTTTATCAGGATGTGCACGTGGTCGCTCATCATGTGCCCCTCGACAATCTTGCTTTCCCGGCACTCCGCAAGACGCCTTATCTCTCCGCTCAGGTCTATCCGTATCTTTTCATACAGTTTTTTCTTCCGGTATTTTGGTATCCATACAATATGGTACTTGCAATCCCATGTCGTATGGTTTAAACTTTCGTAGTCGGGCATATTTTCCTCCAGTGTGTTGCTTTGATCGGTTCACACTGTGATTATATGCCTATCTCTTTTTGTTTACATTCCCGGAACTGTCAAACTTCTCTAGACCGCCAGCTACAGCTGGCGGATTTCCTTTACATTAAGATTTTCACACAAACAAATCATTTATTGTATAAAGAATTAATTGGCTTTTGAAATCTTTATCAATTTTTTTATATCCCGATTTTGAAAAGAATCCATACTTGCTGCATACTAATCCTGTACTATTTACTTGCTGAATTTCATTCAAGATAAGATTTTTGTCTAACTTGCATTCCCTGAATTTGGCTTCATAAAAAATATAAGAATTATCATTTTCTGTAACTATATCAAATTCTCCATTTTTGTGATTTTCAGAATCATCATAGTAGTACTTGCCAATTTTCTCAAAAGAATCAACTAATTCTCCTGAACGGTTTTTCTTGATTAAAAATTGCTTGCAAATCTGTTCAAAAGCTTTAGGCACATAATGTTCTTCAAAATCCTTTGATATAAATTTATCAAAAAACGCGTCTGGCTCCATCACTGCAATGCGAGAAAGATTTCTAAAAATATATTTAAAATAGAATAAAGTTAATTGGTCTGATACATAATAACCAGTTTTTTTCTTGTTATTTTCATCATTGATTGGTGATTCTTTTACCACAACATCCATCTTTATTAATTTATCAAGCACATCTGCTAAAGTTGGAGAACTTGTTACTTTTGACTGGGAAAGAATATCACTAAATCTTATATAGCCTTTTGCCAAAGCCTCAAACACTTCATAAGCATTTGTCATCTTAGATATTTCTGATTTCAAATACATCTGAACTTCATTTGCAAAACGTCCATCCGGACTAGCTATTAAATCAATTATATTTTGCTTAACAGATTTTGAAGAATCAATAAATCTGTTGTAATAAGGAATCCCTCCAAAGACAGAATATATACGGATTTTATCTTCATCTTTAAAATTTTTATAAAATAATGCTGAGTCATAATAATCCATCGCCTTAAGATTCATAACCAAATCAAAACGTCCGAAAAGAGGATTTTCTTCAGAAAGCAAGGATTTCATAGTTTCAACATAGGAGCCGCAAAGAATAAGCTTCAACTTTGATTTTGACTTATTATTATCAATTAGAGATTGAATTATGCTATCAAGACCTTTTATAACTTTTCTGATATACGGATACTCATCAATTACAACAATTAGATTTTTTTCACTAGCCTGTTTATAAAGAAAAGTCAAGGATGATTCAAATGAGTCAAAAGCTAATGGAGGAAGTCCGAATGTTTCCGCAATAATTTCAGAAATTGATTCAATATTGTTTAATTCTGAAGTCTCTTTGCATTCATAATAAATTGAAATCGTTTCTGTTTTTTTTAAGCAATGTTTGATTAATTCAGTTTTGCCAACACGACGACGACCGTAAACTAACGCAGCATTATTTTTGTCAGAATTTAGAAACTTTTCAATTAACTCAGACTGCCCTTTTCTACCTAAAAAAAGTTCTTCTTTTATCATTTTGCACCTTAATATTTTACTCGGTTTAATCCGACTCAACTACAACCGAGTAAAATATTATATCTAAAAAAATCTTAGGTCAATAACAAAGATATATGGCATTTCAGATAAGCAAAAACAGTCCGATTTACATTTTTGAACAACCATTTTCCCCTAATAAAAATTCCCCTCAATTGAATTTTCATTCTATTAATGGTAGTATAACGAAATATTTTTTTAAGCAGGGGATGTTTATGCTTACATTAAAGTTTGGCGGAACAAGCATGGGTTCTGCCCGCCGTATTCTTGACAGCGTGGAAATTATGGTCGGACGTGCGAAGTCTGACAGAATCAGTGTTGTTGTAAGTGCCGTTGCAGGAGTTTCAAACAAGCTTCAAACTGCCATTGACGGCTGCGCTTCCGGCGGAACAGCTGAATCTTTTGTAAGCGAGCTTCGTAGAATTCATGCGGACATTTGCGCGGAAATAAAATCAGCGTTGCCAGAATTCAGCACAGAATCCGTAAACGCAAAAATTGAGCCGTTGTTTTCTGAACTTGAAAAACTTCTTGCAGGTCTTACAGTTTTTGGAGAATGCCCTGACACCGTTCATTGCCGCATTATGGGCATGGGCGAACTAATCTGCGCTCCGATTGTTGAAGCAGTTCTTCTTGCAAAAAAACAGAGCGTTCTGCTTTTGGACTCACGTAAATTTATTTATACAACCGGCGACCAAAAAGAAGGCGAGCCAGACTACGCTCACTGCGCGGACGCTTTTGCTGACTACAGGGACGGTTCAGCACCTTTGGCGCAAATTCTTTTGTTCCCGGGATTTATCTGCTCATGGATTTCTAGAACTGGCGCAAAGCCTGTTATGGGACTTTTAGGACGCAACGGCTCTGACTTTAGCGCGGCGATTGTCGGCTCTTGCCTTGGCTCTTCTAAAGTTGAATTCTGGACTGACGTTGATGGAATATACACAGCAGACCCAAGAGTTGTAAAGGACGCTGTTCTTGTAGACGACATGACTTATGAAGAAGCAATGGAGCTTTCATTCTTCGGAAGCAAAGTTCTTCATCCAAAAACACTTGCGCCTCTTGCGGCAAAAGGAATTGAAGCCTGGAGCTTGAACTCTCACAATCCTTCTGCGCGCGGAACTAGAATCGGAAAAGGCCCGTTTGAAAATTCTGCAAAGAAAGGCCCTGTCTGCGGAATTTCTTGTCTTAAAGACTGCGCAATGATTTCTGTAAGCGGCTCCGGGATGAAAGGACGCAAGGGAATGGCAGCCCGCATTTTCTCTGCGGTAAGCAATGCAGGTATTTCAATTCTTTTGATTACTCAGTCATCTTCTGAATATACTATTTCATTCTGCGTGCGCAAAGCTTTTGCAAATGAAGTTCAGGATGTTCTTAAATCAGAATTTTCACTTGAAATTTCAACAAAGCTCATAAATCCTATAAAGGTTCAATCTGACTGCGCCATCGTTTCAATAATCGGCGACGGAATGAAAGAAAAAAGAGGCGTTGCGGGAACTTTCTTTGATTCACTTGCAAGCCGCGACGTAAACATCCTTGCAATTGCGCAAGGCTCAAGCGAACGTTCAATTTCAGCTGTAATAAAGGCAGAAGACGGAGACATGGCAGTGCGCGTTGTTCACCAGTTCTTCTTTAACACAGTTCAGTCAATTCAGGTTTTTGCATTCGGAGCTGGAACAATCGGCGGAACAATGCTTGACCAGATTGGCGAGCAACAGAAAATGCTTTTAGAGCAGGGAATTGACATCCGCGTTATGGCAATTGCAAATATCGACGGAATGATTTTCAATGCGGAAGGAATTTCTCTTGGCGACTGGAGAGATCAAGTTAAGAAAAACGGAACAAAGACAAACCTTGATGAAATAATCAACTTTGTAAAAGAAACAAAGCCTATCAATCCGATTTTTGTTGACTGCACTGCAAGCTACGATTTGCCTGAACGCTATCTTGATATTTTCAAGGCCGGAATGAGCATTGCAACTCCAAACAAGAGAGCAAATTCAATGAGCATGGATTTCTACAAAAAGTTACGCGACACTGCAAATGAAATGCACGTAAGATTCTTGTACGAAACAAACGTTGGCGCAGGTCTTCCAATCATTGACACTTTGCAGAATCTGTTCAAGTCGGGCGACAAACTCACAGGATTCAACGGAATCATGTCCGGCAGCTTGAGCTACATCTTTGGAAAACTTGATGAAGGCAAAAAATTCAGCGAGGCAGTTCTTGAAGCAAAACAGCTGCGCTACACAGAGCCGGATCCACGCGAAGACTTAAAGGGAACTGACGTTGCAAGAAAAGCTTTAATCATTGCCCGTGAAAGCGGAATGAACATTGAGCTTGAAGACATTGAAATGCGTTCAATTTTCCCACAAGGATTTTCTCTCGAAGGTTCTGTAGAAGAATTTCTTGCAAAGCTTCCTGAACTGGATTCTTACTTTGAAGAAAAAATGACTTCGCTTAGAAAAGACAAAAAAGTTCTTAGAATGGGAGCAAGTATAAAAGACGGAAAAGTTTCCGTTGGAATGCTTGAAGTCGGACCAGAAGATCCGCTTTTTGGAGTGCGTGGCGGAGAAAACGCATTTGTATTCCACACAGCGCGCTACACACCGATTCCGCTTACAGTCCGTGGCTACGGCGCAGGTGCTGGAGTTACGGCGGCAGGTGTCTTTGGGGACATTCTTAGAACCGTAAGCTGGAACAGCCACAGCTAATTTTTTCAACTAAAACAAACCACGCCATTGCTGGAACAAAACCGGCAGTGGCTTTTTTTTTCGCAAAAGCAGGAATTGAAAAATTCAACTGTTTGTGCTAGATTTTCTTGAAATGGTTATTGTATTAAAGAAAGATTCAACTGAAGAACAGAAAAAATATATCTGCCAGTTTTTAAAAGAAAAAAATTTCAAGCTTAATGAAATCGTCGGGGAAGAAGACACAATTATTGCCGCCGTAGGAAAAGTTTCTATGGATGTAAGGGAAGTTGAACTTCTGCCGGGCGTAAACAATGTTATTCCAATCAGCAAGCCGTTCAAACTTGCAAGCCGGGAATTTAAAAAAGAAAACACAATAATTGAAGTTCCAAACAATCGCGGACAAATAATAAGAATAGGCGGACAGCACGTTGTTTCCATTGCAGGACCTTGCGCCGTTGAAAGTCGCGATCAGATGATGGAAATTGCAGCCGTCGTAGCTTCCAGTGGAGCAGTCATGCTTAGAGGCGGAGCATACAAGCCGCGTTCATCTCCATACAGTTTTCAGGGATTGGGCGAAGAAGGATTAAAATACTTAAAGGAAGCTGGAGAAAAATACGGACTTCCAATTGTTACAGAAATAGTTTCTGAATCTCTTATTCCGCTGATGAAAGACTATGTTGATGTCTACCAAATTGGCGCGCGGAATATGCAGAACTTTGATCTTCTAAAAAAAGTTGGAGCAATCGGAAAGCCTGTAATTTTAAAGCGAAGCTACACCGCAACATTGGAAGAGCTTTTGATGTCCGCGGAATATTTGCTTTCAAGCGGAACAGACAGCGTAATTTTGTGCGAGCGCGGAATAAGAACGTTTGAGCACGCAACACGCAACACGCTGGATATTTCCGCAGTGCCGGTTTTGCGTTCTCTCACTCACCTTCCGATTATTGTAGATCCAAGCCATGCCGTTGGAATCCGCGACAAAGTTCCTTCCATGGGACTTGCTTCCATTGCAGCCGGAGCAGACGGAATAATTGTAGAAGTTCACAATCATCCTGAAAAAGCGATGAGCGACGGAGCACAGTCTATGCTTCCTGCCCAGTTCGACAAAATGATGCATGACATTGAAGCTCTTGCGCCTGTAATCGGAAAATCAGTTGCCCATATCAGAGAAGAAAATTCTTCTGTTGTGCATTCAGGACAAAAAAATTCAAACGGAAAAATTGTCTGCGTTTACAGCGGAAAAAGAGGCGCGTATGCAGAACAGGCAATTTCACGCTATTTTGATTCGCATGATGTGGAAGCCGTTTCAGTTGATTCATTCGAAGAAATTTTCCAAAGCGTTGTAGACGGAAAAGCCGACTACGGAATGGTTCCAATTGAAAACAGTCTTGCAGGAAGCGTGTTCCAAAACTACGACAACTTCAGCAGATTTGAAGACGTAAGCATTGCAGGAGCTGTAACTTTAAATATCCGGCACGCTTTGCTTGGAATAAAAGGCGCGGCAATTTCTGATATTAAAAATGTCTACTCGCATCCGCAGGCATTAAGTCAGTGCAAGAAATTTTTAGACAACCACAAAGACTGGAATTTTATAGACGCAGTTTCTACAGCAACAGCGGCTCAGTTTGTGGCAGAAAAAAAATCAAAAGAAAACGCCGCGATTGCAAGTTCGGTCAACGCTTCACTTTACAAACTCGAAATCCTTGCAGAAGACATTGAAAATGATCCGGGAAACTTTACGCGCTTTGTTGTAATTCAGGCAAACCACACTGCAAAGCCAAAAGGCGCAAAAGAAGCGAATGTTCCTGCAAACATGGCAAGTTTTATCTTTAAGACAAAAAATGAGCCGGGAGCCTTGTACAATGTGCTTGGAGTTTTCAACGATTGCGGACTGAACATGACACGCCTTGAGTCTCGCCCGATTGCAGGTCAGCCATGGAGATACTGGTTCTATGCGGACGCTGAAATTAAAAATCAAAATGCAGCGGAATATGTAAAATCGTTAATGGAAAAACTTTCGGACAAAGTTGAAGAAATTCGGCTTCTTGGAATTTATTCTGAATTAGGAAAATAACATTTTCTCATTGATTTTTTATAGGAGTTTGAAATGAAAAAATATGTGCTTTCTGTTCTTGTTGAAAACCATGCAGGTGTATTAAGCCGTGTGTCTGGACTTTTTAGCCGCCGCGGATATAACATCGATTCGCTTACAGTCTGCGAAACAGCAGATCCTGAAAAATCCCGCATGACAATTGTTGTTCGCGGAGATGAATATATTCTTGAGCAGATTGAAAAACAGCTTTCAAAACTTGTTGAAGCTATTTCTATTGAACACTGCGACTCTTCTTCGACTTGCCAGCGCGAAACAGCCCTTATAAAAGTAAAGGCCGCCGGAGAAAACAGAGGCGTAATCATCGAAACTTGCAGCATTTACCGCGCCCACATCGTTGACGTTTCAGAAAACGCATTGATTGTAGAAGCAACCGGAAGCGAAGAAAAAATAAGCTCATTAAAGCGGCTTCTTGAGCCTTACGGAATTCTTGAATTCTTAAAGTCCGGTCTAATTGCAATGGACCGCGGCGAAAAAGTAATGCGATAGTTTTTAAGAAAGCGGCTGGCATTTGCACCATTTTTCATCGAACAACTGCCAGCTGTTGTCTTGAACCAAAACATTTCCGGTTTTAAAAACTCTGATTCTATATGGAAAGCAGTTTTTTATTTCGTCTGGACAAAGATGAAATTCAAGGCTGCTTTTTATTTTCCCAAGAATTTTTCCAAATACAATTTCAAGGTTTATTATATTTTCTTTTTCATCTTTTAAAGAAATCATTTTTACTGGATAAATGAATTTTTCATCTTTTAGAACCGGCTCAAGAAATTCACAGGAAATTATTTTTTCCGGAAAAGAAAAACTAAAAAAAGCCCAAAGCGGAAAAACAGGAACTGCAAAAAATTCCGCAGAGCAATTTGAATTAAAAACAGAAATTATTTTTTTTTGAATTTTTGCAAGAAACAAAAGCGCGTCTTTTCCTGGAACAAAGGCAAACATTTTATCAGTGTAGCGTAAAGTAAAAAAAAAGTTTAGTATGTTTTCATGCAGAAATTCTTTTTTAAGTTCTCAATATTGTTTTTGATTATTGCATTTTCATCTTGTGCATTCAAAGCTAGAAACTCTTCAATTGGAATGAGCGGCGAAAATTTAATTGCATTAAACAAAGCTGCGAAAGAAGCAAAAATATCAAACCCACATAAAAAACAATATATGTTTTTTAAATTCACAGAGAATCAAAAGGCACATTTTAGCAATGTCCGCTATAAAAAATCAGGCGCAGGCCTTTCTGTAAGAATTTCTTTTTCAAAAAATTCAATTTCAAAATCCATGGAAAATGTTTTTGCAATGGGTTTTTTATTTGACGATGATTTTTCAAACGGAACTTTAAAAACGTCAATATATTCAAGAAAACTTATAACCGGAAATTTTTCGGAGTTTGAATCCGAAGATTTTAGAGTTGTATTTTCAATTGCACAAAATGATATTGTTCCAGCCGGATTTTTTGTATACGGAAATGTAAAATTCAAAGTAACAGAAGCGCAGATAACAGAAGCGGCGCTTGGCTGGGAAAATGAAAATATTCCGCTTTTTGCATTTGGACCAAACGGAGGAAAAATAAAATGGGATTTTAATTCTGCGGATTTCAGTGATGCAAAAAATCTTTTTCCAGATCAAAATATTCCAACACGCATAATGCCAAAAATTGAAATTGGAATTTCAAATCCAGGCGACATCGGCACTTTTAAAAATCAGAAAAGAGTTTTAGTTACAGCAGGCGAAGAAAAATTTTCAATACGGCTTTCAAAAAATGAAAACTCAAAAACATTGCAAACTTCAGCATTAAAAAGTCCTTTTGAAAAAATTGACTTGCAAGAAAATAAAGAGCTTGTAAAAAAACTTATAATGAAGTCTTCGGATTCAGTATTTGCGCAAGACACAAATGGAAAAGTTTTATTTCCATTGAAAACAGACTTGGGTCTTGTAAACAACTGGCCACAAAAAAATTGGAGACGAAATGACTACGAGCTTTTTGAATGGGAACTTTTCCCCGGAGTTTTATTTTTCGATTTTGCAGATTACAAAATTCAAAATCAATTTTTTACAAGAATCGCATATTTTGTTGAAAAAGCCGGATACAAGGGAACTTTGGTTTCTGATGACTTTGTGGAAAATAAGCACGGCTACAATGCGCACGACTATAAGGCCGATGACTTAGCAAATTTCTTTTCTTTAGTTGAGCAAGAAAATTTTCAAATAAACAGCTATGAAGAAATTTTAAAAGAAATTCTGATTGCAAATAAAATCATACAAAAAGACAAAGATGAATTTAAAGCTGGAAAAGGCGCAGTCGTTTCGTTCAGCAGGGAATCTCCAGAATATCTTAGGCATACTTTTATGGCGCATGAAAGCTGGCACGGAATTTATTTTACTGACGAAAGTTTTAGAAATCTCGTTGCAACTTGCTACAATATGTTTGACGAAGACTCTTTGAATTTTCTAAAGAAATTTTGGGAAACGCAGCCGGGACTTGGATATGACACAAACAATGAATATTTAATGCAAAATGAATTCATGGCTTACATAATGCAGCAGTCTTTTTCAAATGTAAGAAATTATTTTCTTCAACTTGCAGGGCGCGGCTCAGTAAACAGAATTCAGCCGGAAAGCGCAGAATATATCAGGAACACAAACGCACAGGCTTTTGTTGATGCGGCAGAAATTTTAAACAGCTACGCTTTTGACAACTGGGGGCTTGCTTGCGGAAGAGTCGCGCTTGTTCAAAGACTGGACTAGTTTTTAAATTAAATCAATGTTAAATTGCTTTTCACTTTCAATAGTACTTGGAGAACCGTGTCCAGGAAAAACAACAGTTCTATTTGGAAGTGAAAAAATTTTATCCTTAATTTTTTTGCAAAGCAATTTATGGGAATACTGGCTCAAAGTGCTTCCCGTTACTCCAGAAATCAAAGTGTCGCCTGTAAAAACCACATCCTCAATTTTATAAACCATGCTGTCTGGAGAATGCCCAGGCACAGAAAAAAACTCAACATTAAAACCTGCAATCTTTATAATTCCGTCTCCATTTAAAATAGAACAATCCATTCCGTAAATTCCAGCATCAGCGGCATACACTACAGGAGTATAAATTTTTTTGAGAGTTCTAAGACCTTGTATATGGTGAGTATGTTTGTGCGTAATTAAAACCGCAGATAATTTGTAGCCGCCTTCTTCAATTAAATTTATTGTTTCCATATCAATTTTTCCTGGGTCAACAATAATCGCTTCTTTTATATCGGGATTTTCATTTAAAATTGTATAGCTGTTTGTAAATCCGTCTATGCACAAATGAAAATAAACTTTCATAACTCGTCTTCTCCTTCAGATTCTGAAAAGTCTTCAATCAAGCCGCTTTTGTTTCTGTCAATTAAAGCTTCCCGCGTGTTTGAAAGTTTAAATGAAACGTGCTCTCTTGCGGAATTATAAAATATCGCTTTTTTGAGATTGCAGTTTTTCATTGATGTATTCATAAGAATTGCGCGAATAAAACGGCTATTGTAAAAATCCGAATCGTCAAAGCTGCATTGGTAAGCAGTTATTCCGTTGTAATTGTTATGAACCAAATCGCTTCCAGTAAAAACCACGTGAATAAATTTCGAACCGGAAAAAGAAGAAAACTGAATGTCGCTGTTCAACATATCGCAGTCTGAGAATGTTGAAAAATCAAGTGTGCATATTTTAAATTTTAAGCCAGTTGAATGTATGTTTGAAAATGTTGAATGCTGAAAATTGCAGCCGTAAAATTTCTTGCCTGAAAGATCAACGCCGTTCACGGATATTCCGTAAGCGCAAAGTCCGATAATTTTTTCATGTGAATTTATATAGTTCAACAGCGATGTAAGATGACCAATTTTATCTTCCGTATGCTCAAAGCAAAAGCCCGGCTCGTGCGGAATAATTTCATTGTCGCGGATTACAGAAAGCGCAGGGTTCTGACATTCCTTGCACTGGCACTTGTTAGTCACAAACATACTTAACTTTACGTTATTGAAAACATTTAGTCAAATAGTCATTTCAAAGCGCAAGAAATGCAGATAAAAATTTAATGCAAATCTTTTAATGAAACAATTTCGTATCCATTTTCTAAAATCGAAGAAATCAGCAAATCCAATTTTTCATAAAGATAATCGCGGCGTGTTCCGTCCATGTTTCCAATCGAAACTGGAATTACAATTCCGTCATAAAGATTTTCAGCAAGAGAATCAACAAGCGAACTGGCATCCAAATATTCATTTCCATTTTTCTTGCTTTCTTCAAATGTAATTCTATCATTGAATTTGTTAAAAGCTTCAACATAATTATAACCAGCTTCTGCGCCTGCATTTTTCATAAGCTGATTTGAATGATAAAAAGGAGCGTGCCAATAAAGCGAAAGTTCTTTTCCTGTCGCAGTAAAAAATTCATCTTCATTTCTTGCAAGTCCACGCTGAATAAAATCCTTGTCAATTATAAAATTATTTTCAAGCAAGTCGGCGCAACTAAAAAACATTGAAGCGCATTCATTTCCAGAAAATGCAATTTGCTTTGCCTTGTGCGGATAACGTCGGATAAATTCTCCGTTCAAAAAGAAAGTTCCCTTTACTCTAAAATCATCAAGTGTATAAAGAACTTCTGCAAGTCCTTCTGAATTTTTCAATGCGTCAAAAACAAGAGAAGCTTTTTTTAGAGGCTCTGAATATTTTTCAGTTTCCTTATAAACAGAATATGTTTTTGTTTTTCCAGAAAGAGATCTTACATAAATTGAATTTGAAAATTTTGAATTCACTGAAGAACCAAGAAAGACTCTGTACCTTCCGTTTTTTTCAAGCCGTGAAAAATTTTCTGTAGAAGACGGCAAGATTGTTCTCCAAGTATTTTTGTCCGCCTCATAAACAAATATTTCCTTTGAAATTTCAGACTTGCACAAAATTTTCCCATTGCTCCAATATGGCTGGCAGGCAGAAGAGAGGAAAAGAAGTTTTTCATCTCCACGGAAATTTACAAGTTTTACAGTTTCTTCTCCGCCAACATAAATTGAAAAATTTCCGTTCCAAGCAGCCGAAACAATTTTTTCCTCTGGCTTTGACAAAATATTTTTCTGCGCAGAAATATCATATACAAAAAATTTTCCAGAATCTGTATAAGCAATTTTTTTTCTATCTGGCGAAACAACAGGAGATATAGAATTTTCAGCTTTAAACAAAAGTTCCATTTTTTCTTTTACAGAATAAGCATAGCTGACTCTTTTTGGATTTTCAAAAGAAAAAGAATCGCACCACAAAACTGGTGAAGATGTTCCGCTCCAGAAAATATTAAAATCATAGCTGCTTCCGTCTATTTGTGAAAAAGGAAATACTCCTTCCGGCTTTAAATAGCTAAGCTCTTCGTTTTCTGTAGTAGAATAAATATAAAGAGCATTTTTACTTGAAACTATCGCAAATTTTGTTCCGTCTTCATTTGTCCAAAATTTATCTTTTAGCGGATCAAACGCTTTTGGAATTCGTCCGATAATTTTTCCGCTTCCAATAAGAGATGCGTAAAGGCCTCTTGTGTAAAGCTCATTTTCTTCAATTAAAAAAACAAGGTCATTTGAAACATAAATTATATTTCCATTTTGAGTCCACTGAACATTATCGATTGTGCCATTTCCAATTTTTCTATAGCTTTCAGGCAAATTTATTTTTTTGAAAAGTTCGCTCGGAGTTATAAAATATACACAGCCATCTTTTTCATAAAGAAGAAACTTGCTGTCTGGCGACCATTTTGCATTTATGGACTTGTAGCTAAACGGAGTTTTTTCAAGAAGAATTTTTTCTTCATAAGTTTTACAGTCAACAACCAAAAGTTTTCCAGTTGTGTTTTTTGTTTTCTTTACATAGCAAAAATAATTTCCATCAGGACTTGCAGAAATTAAATTCGCTCGGCTATAGTTTTCTGGAATTCCAAAAGCAAGAGAAATCCATTTTAAATTTTTATCTTCAACAGAATATTTTGCAGTTCCGTATCTGTTTCTAATTTGAAGAATTTTATTTTCGTTGAGCAGCTCCATTTTTTCCGGGAAGCAAGTCAAAATAACAGGCTCTTTTTTTATTTTTTGTTCATCAAGCTGAGTAAAAAAAAGAGATTTGTAAGAAGGCGTTCCAGGAATATTTTGTCCGGCGGAAAATATAAGAAAATCATCTTTATTTAAATCCAGACTGCCAAATTCAATCTGAGAAAAAGCTGGAAAAATTAATGCAAAGAAAACTATAAAAGCAAAACTGCGCAACTTGAAATTTCTGTTCATATAAATTTCCTCTAAAATTTATTTTAAAACTGTAAGCGGATCTACAAGCTTTGAATTTTTATAAACTGTAAAATGAAGATGCGGACCAGTAGAATATCCGGTGTTTCCAACAAGTCCAATCTTCGCGCCCTGGCTAACAACCTCGCCTTTTTTCGCAATAATTTTACTCATGTGCGCATACAAAGTCTGGTAGCCGTCATAATGATTTATAATCACATAATTTCCAAAGACCGAAGAAAATCCTGTATATGCAATTTTTCCGCTCATGGATGCATAAATCGGAGTTCCTGTAGGACAAGCCATGTCAATTCCAG
>OQVN01000143.1_pt1 | contig 28075 bp, 18 predicted proteins | sample 1691621 | NCBI WGS metagenome assembly OQVN01 (sample SAMN03418278, study PRJEB22391) | human gut metagenome | biome: human-gut; feature: organic feature; material: feces | host: Homo sapiens | place: Tanzania | collected 2013-01 | reverse complement strand
AAAATTACTCATCATTCGATAAGCTTTTTCTTTTCCTATTTCATTGGCAAATTCATCAATAAATGCAAATCTGATATTCTCTTTAAACCCCATTTTCATAACCCCCCATACGTAAAATATAATTTATACATTTATTATAACCGCACCATACAAAAGAAGCAACAAAAATCCCTCTTGACATTTATAAAAAATATATTAAAATTATCTCGTTGGTTTATTTTTAGTAAACAAAAAATCTATTATTAAGCCTACAGTAAATATAGCGTAAAATGTATTAGAAAAGGAAGTAAACATGGATATCGGACATCGTATGAAGGAGCTTCGTATCCAGTACGGACTTACCCAGCAGGAGCTTGCTGACAGGGCTGAGCTGACGAAAGGATTTATCTCCCAGCTCGAGCGAAATCAGAATTCACCGTCAGTCGGCACCCTGCTTGATATCATCCAGTGCCTGGGTATGACACCGGCGGAGTTTTTTACAGATTCGGAGCCTGAGCAGATTGTATACAAGGCAAACGACTATTTTGAGAAAATTGACGAGGAAAAAAACAGCAAGGTGGAATGGGTCATTCCAAACGCACAGACCCGCTCCATGGAGCCTGTCAGGCTCACTCTTCATCCGGGCGGCAGTTCTGAAATATATCTGCCTCAGGAGTGTGAGGAGTTTGGCTATGTGATAAAGGGCACAGTGAAGCTTTGCTATGGCGGCAAAATGCACACCGTAAAGGCCGGCGAATCCTTTTATTTTAAGGCCGGTAAGAAGCATTTTATAGAAAATAAATCCTCAAAGGATGCTGTGCTCATATGGGTCAGCAATCCTCCGAGCTTCTGACGATGCCCTGCAGAAGCCATATCAATACCATAGATTACATGAGAAAGGTTGTTACTGTTCACACATCAATATGACCAGCAACAAAAGGTTTACACCATGGGAAAGAAATTAATTGATTTTATCGATATCACAAAGTCATACAACGGCAATGTTGTACTCGACGAATTAAATCTATATATCAGGGAGAATGAGTTTCTGACGCTGCTTGGACCATCGGGCTGTGGAAAGACCACTACGCTTCGCATGCTCGGCGGCTTTGAGACTCCGGACAAGGGAAAAATCATGTTTGATTCAAAGGACATCACAAATGTGCCTGCAAACGAGAGAAATCTGAACACTGTTTTCCAGAAATACTCTCTTTTCCCTCATATGACTATCGCTGAAAACATCGCATTTGGTCTCAAAATAAAGAAAAAAAGCAAGGCCTACATCGATGACAAAATAAAGTATGCGCTAAAGCTCGTCAACCTCGACGGCTTTGAAAACCGCTCTGTCGATTCTCTTAGCGGAGGCCAGCAGCAGCGTATCGCCATTGCAAGAGCTATTGTAAACGAGCCTAAGGTACTGCTTTTGGACGAGCCGCTTGGTGCTCTCGACCTAAAGCTGCGCCAGAGCATGCAGTATGAGCTCATCCGCTTAAAAAACGAGCTCGGTATCACCTTCGTCTATGTCACACACGACCAGGAGGAGGCACTTACCATGTCTGACACCATCGTAGTCATGAATCAGGGCTACATCCAGCAGATTGGCACACCTGAGGACATTTACAATGAGCCTGAAAATGCCTTTGTCGCTGACTTTATCGGACACAGCAACATCATAGACGGTGTTATGATAAAGGATAAGCTTGTCGAGATACTCGGTGTAAAGATGCCTTGTGTGGACGAGGGCTTTGGTGAGAACACACCTGTCGATATAGTAATCCGCCCGGAGGATGTGGAGCTGGTGCCTGCGGAGGACGGCTACATGCAGGGTGATGTCGTGTCCAATATCTTCAAGGGTGTGCACTATGAGCTTGAGGTAAAGGCAAACGGCTACGACTGGATGGTGCACACAACCAAATATGTCGAGGTCGGAAGCCATGTGGGTATCAGGGTGATTCCATTTAATATCCAGGTAATGCACAAGCCTGAGTCCTCAGATGAAAAGGCGGTGGAGATAGATGTCTAAAATAAAGAAACAGCTGCTCGCAGGGCCGTACCTCATATGGATTATCGGATTTATCATACTTCCGCTTTTCATGATTGTGTACTATGCCTTTAAATGCTCTGACGGAGGCTTTACATTTGAATATGTGGCTGCAATAGCACAGCACACCAATATCAAGGCACTGCTTTTATCCCTCAGGCTTGGAATCATATGCACCATAATATGCCTGGTGCTGTCCTATCCGCTTGCGATGATTTTAAACGGCTTAAAGATTAAAAATCAAAGCTTTGTGGTATTTGTTTTCATGCTTCCTATGTGGATGAACTTTATGCTTCGAATACTTGCATGGAAGCAGCTTTTGTCCAAAAACGGTGTCATCAACTCGATACTCACCACTCTCGGACTGCCGGGCTTCAACATCATGAATACCTCCGGAGCGGTCGTGCTTGGTATGGTCTATGACTTTCTGCCATTCATGCTGCTGCCTATATACAACTCAATGACCAGAATCAAAAACGACTGGATTGAGGCGGCTCTTGACCTCGGTGCAAACAAAGTCACAATATTTTTCAAGATTATACTGCCACTTACAGTGTCCGGTGTCATAAGCGGAATCGTAATGGTTTTCGTGCCATCACTCACATCGTTTGCTATCTCACAGATACTCGGTGGCGGAAAGGTCCTGCTCATCGGAAATATCATAGAACAGGATTTCGTCCATGGCTCACAGTGGGGCGCAGGAAGCGGTCTCTCACTCGTGCTCATGGTATTTGTATTAATCAGCATGGCACTCGTCAATCTGTTTGATAAGGAAGGAGACCAGAGCGCATTATGGTAAAGAAAATAGCATCCAGGGTATATATGGGACTGATATTTTTGTTCCTGTATCTGCCTATCGTTGTATTAATAGTACTCTCCTTCAACAACTCCAAATCCAAGGTTAAATGGGGAGGCTTCACGCTCAACTGGTACATAAAGTGCTTTCAGAGTGAGCGGATTATGTCGGCATTTTCGACAACCCTGCAGATTACGTTGCTTGCGGCTGTGATTTCCACAATAATCGGAACTCTCGCAGCCATGGGTATAAGCGCCATGAAGAAACGCAACCAGACAATCTATCTGGGCGCTACAAACATCCCGATGCTCAATGCCGATATCGTAACCGGTATCTCAATGATGCTTTTGTTTGTAAAATTCATGAATCTAGGCTTTGTGACAGTGCTTATCGCGCACATCACGTTCAATATCCCTTATGTGATACTGAATGTGCTGCCAAAGCTCAAGCAGACCAACAAATACACCTACGAGGCCGCACTTGATCTGGGTGCATCACCTCTATATGCATTTTTCAAGGTCACCTGGCCTGAAATAAGTCCCGGAGTGTTCTCCGGCTTTATGATGGCGGTCACCATGTCACTCGATGACTTCTCCATCACCTACTTTACGAAGGGTGCCGGAGTCAATACCCTCTCAACCATGCTCTACACAGAGCTTAAAAAGGGTGTAAAACCGGAGCTGTATGCTCTGTCAACCATACTTTTCTTTACAGTGCTGCTGCTTTTGGTTGTGGTAAACATCAACTCAAACCAGATACCCGTAAGCGCCGCAAAGAAGCCTGCAAGGGCTAAAAAGCTTCGCATCGTAAAGCGTAGTGTAAGCCTTGCAATTGTTGCAGTACTCGTAATAGGCTGCTTTTCGGTATTTACCATAAGCGCAGGAGGCACGAACAATGACAACACCATAACAGTGCTAAACTACGGTAAATACATCGATGAATCAGTAATAGACAGCTTTGAGCAGGAAACCGGAATCACCATAAAATACGAGGAATACGAGGAGCCTGAGGAGATGTACACGAAGTACAAGTCCGGTGCCATCGATTATGATGTCATCTGCACCTCCGACTACATCATCGAGAAGCTCATAAGCGAGGGCGAGGTCAACAAGATAGACTACAGCTCTATGCCAAACTATCAAAACGTAAATCAGGATATAATTGATATGTCCGCATCCTTTGACCCGACGCATGAGTACACCGTGCCTTATTTCTATGGTACACTCGGCATACTCTACAACAAAAAGCTGGCTGATGCATCAGACCTAGATACCTGGGACTGCCTGTGGAACGGCAAATACAAGGACAACATGATTATGATTAATTCTGTCCGTGATGCCTTTACTCCTGCCCTTCGCACACTTGGCTACTCGATAAACGAGACAGACCCTGAAAAGCTTGATGAAGCCTTCGATATACTAAACAAGCAAAGCAGTGATGTGCTCGCCTACTACGTGGATGAGACCTGCGATGAGATGGTTGCGGAAAATGCTGCAATCGCAGTGTGCTACTCCGGTGAGGCTGCTGCCGCCATGGCTGAAAATGACAACCTGGACTATATAGTGCCAAAGGAGGGCTCAAACCTCTGGATTGACTCATGGTTCATTCCAAAGACCTGTAAGAATAAAGAGGGCGCACAGGAATTTTTGAACTATATCTGCAGTGATGAGCCTGCACAGCTCAACTTTGAGTATGTATACTATGCATCACCTATCCAGGCTGTAATCGACAATCAGGACGAGGAAACGAAGGAAAACGAGGCAATCAATCCTCCTTCCGACATGCTCAAAAACTGCGAGGTATACAGAGCGTTAAACGATAATAATGCCACTCTTTACAACACGCTGTGGCAGAGGCTCAAATCTGATTAAAAATGAATAGCACAGCTATATTTTGTATGATGTCACAAAAATGAAGCATAAAAATTGTACAAAAATACATATTGCAAACTACATCAAACAATGATAGAGTAAAACCCACGAAGCGCCCTGCTTCGTGGGTTTTACTTTTCCACGGGATCCGATATTTTTATGCTCCGCAAGGAGATTCATGAAATACACGGAGTTTTTACATACTATAGAAACAGAAATAACCTCAAGACTTGACAATGATTTCAAGCTCACTATCCATCCTGTAAAAAAGAACAACGGGATGATCTACGACGGATTGGTGATTATCAATCCCAAATTCAATATAGCACCGACTATTTATCTCAATCCTTACTACCATTGGTATCTTGATGGTGTATCCATTGATTCTATTCTCGATGCGATTTTATCCACCTACAATGATTTCAAGCCAACTGAAGATTTTGACATCAGCTTCTGTGATGATTTTTCCAAGGTGCAGGACAAAATAATTTTCCAGCTCATAAGCTACGAGAAAAATCAAAAGCAGCTAAAGGATATTCCCTATATTAAATATCTGGATTTTGCCATCATATTTGAAGTATATGTTGGAGCACAGCTGCCTGAGTTTGGCACTATCACAGTCACAGATGCGCTTCTGTCACGCTGGGGCATAGATACAGAAACACTAATCCGCGCCTCAATGCAAAATACCCCAAGGATACTTCCGTGCTCAATAATCAACATGGCGGAGTTTCTTGCAAAAAAATGCCCGGGCTATGCCAGTCAGATGCGCGCAGTTTGTGATTTTGACAGCCTGCCTATGTACATCCTGACAAACAGCAGGCAGACAAACGGTGCATCCGCCATACTCTACCCGGGTGTGCTAAGCTCGCTGTCTAAAAAGCTCGGTGGCAATATGCTTCTCATACCAAGCAGCATCCATGAGTTTCTGGTAATGCCGCTGGATAGCGATATAGATGTCTGCAACCTGAGCGAGTTCATCTGTGAGGTAAACTCTACAGAGGTACGTGACGAGGAAGTGCTCGGTGAGAGGTACTACATATACGACAGTAAAACAGACACTGTCTACTGATAATCATGTAACCCGATAACACAAAATCCTGTTCAAAAATAGAAAAATTCATACAAGGAAACGCCAAAACCGACATTTGCCGGAGTTGGCGTTTCTTAATTAGGGACTTATTTTACAGCCCCATTTACTTTCTAATAATATAGTTGAAAATTAATGAAAGCTATTGGTCGGTTATTTGCCAAGCAGCATGTCGTAGAGCTTCTCGTACTCTCTCGCAGATGCCTTCCATGAGAAGTCATGTCTCATGGCGCGCTGTACCATCTCCTGCCATCTGTCCTTATGGTTTTCAAACACATCAAGAGCATATTTGATGACATGCAGCATATCATGCGCATTATAATCGGCAAAGGAAAAGCCATCACCCGTATTCTCGTACTCATTGTACGGCACTACAGTGTCCTTAAGACCACCGGTCTCCCTGACTATAGGCAGCGTGCCATAGCGCATAGACATGAGCTGGCTCAAGCCGCACGGCTCAAAAAGAGATGGCATGAGAAATGCGTCACAGCCTGCATATATCTCATGTGCATTTTCCTCCGAGTAGCCGATATATACGCCAAGCTTCTGCGGATACCTGCCATGGAAATAATTAAACATCTCCTCATACTGCTGCTCTCCTGTACCCTGCACTATAAACTGCACATTCATGGTGGAAAGCATCTCCTCCATCACATATGCCACCAGATCAAAGCCCTTCTGATTTGTCAGACGCGAAACAATACCAATCAGCATGACATTCTTATCCACAGGCAGACCATACTTCTCCTGCAGCTGACGCTTATTAACGACCTTTCCACTCAAATCCCTTACAGAAAAATGCTTATCCAGATATGTATCCTTCATAGGATTAAAGACCTCATAATCTATACCGTTTACTATGCCTCTCAAATGCCTGCGTCGCTCGAGCATCAGACCATCCAAGCCCTCGCCGCCCTCAGGTGTACAGATTTCATCTGCATATGTCGGGCTGACAGTCGTAATCTCATCTGCATATACTATGCCGCCCTTTAAATAATTAGCCTCACCATAGAACTCCAGCTCCCCTGAATTAAAAATGTGCTCCGGAAGTCCTGTGACATCAGCCACCTCTTTAATCTTCCAGCGCCCCTGAAACTTCATATTGTGAATGGTAAATACTGTCTTTATTCCGGCATAGAAATTGTCTGAGCCGTACACTGTCTTTAGAAATACCGGCAAGAGTCCTGTCTGCCAGTCGTTACAATGTATCACATCCGGGGCGAAATCTATAACCGGCAGAGCCTCAAGCACCGCCTTTGAAAAGAAAGCAAACTTCTCCACATCCTCGTATATATTGTTGTATGGCTTATCTCCCGCAAAGTAAAACTCATTATCGACAAAATAATATGTCACTCCATCGTACTGTGATGTAAAAATCCCCACATACTGCCTGCGCCAGTTGAGATTGACATAAAAATGACAGACGAACTTAAGCTGTGGCAGTAATTTATCATCCATACACTTGTACTTCGGAAGTATAACTCTCACGTCATATCTGTCCTTGTCAAAATATTTCGGTAAGGATCCCACTACGTCTGCAAGTCCACCTGTCTTCATATAAGGTATTGCCTCTGATGCGGCCATTAATATTTTAATTTTGTTCATGCTGAAACCTCCCCCAGATTACAGTTATTTAAACAACGATTAATCTGATAAAAAATATAGTATACATCCTGATAACAATAGAATGTATACCATATTATATCACGCGGGAGTACATTTTGCCTAGTAAATTTATCAAAACGTGGTTTTATTTGTCTATAATGACGATTTTTACATCCCCAGACGTATTTTGTCTGTAATCAGAGCAATAAACTCCGAATTGGTAGGCTTGCCCTTGCCATAGTTTACAGTGTATCCAAACATGGAGTCTATCGTATCCATCCTGCCTCTGCTCCATGCTACCTCGATAGCATGCCTTATGGCTCTTTCCACCCTGCTTGAGGTAGTCTTGTACTTCTTTGCAATAGTGGGGTACAAAAGCTTTGTGATAGAGCTAAGCATCTCCATATCCTCAACGCACATCACTATCGCAGTTCTCAGATACTGATATCCCTTTATATGAGCCGGAACACCTATCTCATGAATGATATCCGTCACCTGTGTCTCAAGGGATTTTTTCTGCATATATGTATCGTCAAGCGGCTCCGTGTCACCGGATGCTCTCTTTACATACACAAGTACTACATCAGAACCGGCATTACCGTTTATCATGCTGTATGCTTCATCACTACTCTTTGCTGTTCCTAAAAACTCCATGCCCTTTAATAAACTCTGCATGTTTTTCTTTTCGTCTGCTACTGCGACATTTAAAGTGCTCATCAAACTCTCCTATGCCGCCAATTACTGTCATGTCAAAACAAATTGTACGCTTTTATGATAGCACATTTTGTCGAATTTTGTCGAGAGCGAATTTTTTTATGTAACTGTTCAGAACCACCCCACAAACATTCGCAAAATCGCACGATACCCGTGCCTTCTCTATTCTTCAAACTGAGAGTTATACAGCTCTGCATAAAATCCGTTCTTTGCAAGAAGCTCATCATGTGTACCCTGCTCGATAATGTCTCCGTCCTTCATGACAAGGATCATATCGGCATTTTTGATGGTAGACAGCCTGTGGGCGATGACAAAGCTTGTTCTGCCCTTCATCAGATTGTCGAGAGCCTTCTGGATACGGATTTCTGTACGTGTATCGACAGAGGATGTAGCCTCATCGAGTATGAGTATAGGATTGTCTGCAAGGATAGCTCTTGCTATGGTCAAAAGCTGCTTTTGTCCCTGTGACACATTGGAAGCATCCTCATTAAGCTCCATATCGTAGCCGCCCGGCAGTGTCTGGATAAAGTGATGCGCATGTGCTGCCTTTGCTGCCGCGATGACCTCCTCATCTGTGGCATCCAGACGGCCGTAGCGGATATTTTCCATAATGGAGCCCTTAAAGAGCCAGGTGTCCTGCAATACCATACCAAATGCATCTCGCAGATCTGTTCTGTTGTAATCCCTGATGTCATGTCCATCGACAAGGATGGCACCGGAGTTTACATCATAAAATCTCATAAGCAGCTTGACCATGGTGGTCTTTCCTGCTCCTGTCGGTCCAACAATAGCCACCTGCTGCCCCGGCTTAACCCTTGCAGAGAAATCCTTAACGATAATCTGATCAGGATTGTATCCAAAGTGTACGTGCGAAAACTCCACACTTCCCTCGATATGGCCCGGCTTTACAGGATTTTCCACTGTAATGTCCTCTTCCTCCTCCTCAAGGAACTCAAATACACGCTCAGATGCAGCCGCCATCGACTGAAGCTGGTTTGCCACCTGTGCTATCTGCTGGATAGGCTGTGTGAAATTCTTCACATACTGTATAAAGGCCTGGATATCACCGATTGTGATGACATTTTTTATGGCAAGTATACCGCCTGAGATGGCAACTCCCGCGTATCCCAGGTTTCCCACAAACTGCATGATAGGCATCATAAGTCCTGAAAGGAACTGTGATTTCCATGCGGATTTGTAGAGCACATTGTTGGCCTCCTTGAAGGTCTTTACAGTCTCCGCCTCTTTATTGTATGCCTTTATGACAAGGTGTCCGCCGTACACCTCCTCGACCTGTCCGTTTATGTGTCCTAAATACTCCTGCTGCTGTCTGAAGTATTTCTGCGAATGCTTTATGACAAACGAAATGAGTATCATCGAAACAGGCAGGATAATTAGCGAAATCAGCGTCATGAGCGGTGAAATCGACAGCATCATGACCAGTGTACCTACTAGGGTGGCAACAGATGTGATAATCTGTGTAATACTCTGGTTTAAGCTCTGTCCGAGTGTGTCCACATCATTTGTGATACGTGAAAGCACCTCACCGTATGTCCTTGACTCGAAATACTTCATCGGCATACGGTTGATTTTGCTTGTGATATCCTTACGCATCCTGTAGCAGGTCTTCTGTGTGATGCCTGTCATGATAAGCCCCTGGGCAAACATGAAAATAGCACTCACCACATATAACGCCAGCGTAAACAAAAGAACCTTTGCAATATAATCAAAATCTATGCCGCCAGTTCCTGCAATCTTGTTCATCAGTCCCTCTGCAAGCGCTGTGGTGGCTTTTCCCATGACCTTCGGTCCTGCAACGGAAAATACAGTCGAAACTGCTGCAAATATCATAACTGCAATGATAGCAGCCCAGTATCTGCCGAGATACTTTATGAGCTTCTTTGTAGAGCCCTTGAAATCCTTGGCCTTCTCTGTGACCATCCCGGGGCCATGCCCCATTGGTCCTCTCGGCCTCTTAGGAGGCATCTTGAACTGTTCGTTATTATTCTCACTCATCTTACATGCCCTCCTTTTTTATCTGAATCTGCTATAGCTGCAGTATCTGTTGCAGTTTTTGTTGCTTTATCTATTGCAATATCTGCTCCTTTATCCTCAAGTCCTAGCTCCTTGGCAGAAAGCTGTGACTGTGCAATCTGCATATACACATCGCAATTTTTGAGAAGCTCCTCGTGGGTGCCCTTTCCTACGATTTTACCGTCATCGAGCACGAGAATCTGGTCAGCATGGATAATAGTGCTGATACGCTGTGCCACTATGATTACGGAAGCATTCTCCGTAACCTCAGCTAAGGCTGCACGAAGGCGCGCATCAGTCTTCATATCAAGTGCTGAAAAGCTGTCATCAAACACATAGATATGAGGATCCTTTGCGATAGCTCTTGCGATGGCAAGCCTCTGCTTCTGGCCACCGGACACGTTGGAGCCGCCCTGTGCGATTGAGCTTTCATATCCGTCATTCTTTGTATCTATAAACTCAGAAGCCTGTGCAATATCTGCAGCCTTTTTTATCTGCTCATCGCTGGCATCCGCTTTACCAAAGCGCAGGTTTGAGGCGATGGTTCCCGAGAAAAGAATACCCTTCTGCGGAACAAAGCCTATTGACTCTCGAAGCTCGCTTAGTGTGTAGTCTCTGATATCGTGTCCGTCAAGCTCTATTGAGCCTCCCGTCACGTCATAGAAACGCGGAATCAGGTTTACAAGTGTAGACTTTCCACAGCCCGTGCTTCCGATGATAGCTGTAACCTTTCCCGGCTCTGCCACAAAATCAATGTCTGAAAGCACATCCTCCTTCGCTCCCGGATATCTGAAATCCACATGGTTGAAACGGATAACACCCCTATGATTTGCCTCGGTAACAGGCGCCTTTGGATCATTTACAGTGCTGTTTGTCCTTATAACCTCATCTATACGCTCTGCCGCAACACCGGCTCTCGGAAGCATGATGGACATGGCTGAGAGCATGAGGAAGGACATGACAATCATCATGGCATATGTAATAAACGCAGTCATGGTACCTACCTGCATAGAACCCTTATCTATTCTGCCTGCTGCAACCCACACGATGCCGAGTGTGATACAGTACATGATCATGGACATACCCGGCATCATAAAGGTCATGACGCGGTTTGTAAACAGCTGTGTGCGTGTAAGCTCGCGGTTAGCCTCATCAAACCTCTTTTCTTCTTCTTTTTCACGGCCGAATGCCCTGATAACGGAAAGACCTGTAAGAATCTCACGCGAAACAAGGTTTACCTTGTCTACAAGAGTCTGCATAATCTTGAACTTTGGCATAGCAATGCCAACCAACGTGAAAATAAAAACCATGATGGCAGCAACCGCAATCGCAATCACCCACTCCATGCCGGATTTGGTCTGTGCCACCTTGATGATACCACCGATACCAACGATTGGCGCGTAAAGCACCATACGAAGCATCATGGTAGTAACCATCTGAATCTGCTGGATATCGTTCGTGCTTCTCGTAATAAGTGATGCCGTAGAAAATTTGTTAATCTCTGCATTTGAAAAGCCCACAACCTTTGAAAAGGTCTTCTCTCTCAAATCCCTGCCGACAGCGGCACCGACCTTAGAAGCCGCAAAGCCTACAACGCATGCTGCTATAAGCATAATTGCCGCAAAGCCTGCCATCTTGGCTCCTGCCTTCCACAGATAAGCAATCTGGTTGGCATCCACATCAATTCCGGCATTCTCGTCACACTTTGTCGCAAAAGCTACACCCATGGACTTTAGTGTAGATGAACCCACCGCATCGATTTTGTCCTGCACCTTGCTTCTTATCTGCTTTATCATGTTATCATCAAGTGCTACTCCCTGCGGTATGGCTGATGCATCCACATCCATCTGCTCCCCTGACTGAAAAGCCTGATATGCCATGACAAGAGGAACCAAAAGCTCATCATCCAGCTCATCAAGTGTGTCAGAATCAGCTGTCAGCTTGTATTTTGTCACACTGCTGCCGTCACTTGTGTTCTCGGTATCTGCTGTCTCGTAGCATTCCGTAAACTTTTCTTTCTCATCAGACAGCATAAATGTCTGCGCCATCTGATAATCCTCCGAGGTAATCTCCTTTGGCAGGATATGCTCAATGCCATGATCCTGGATACCCACATCGATGATATCAGATGTGTACGCAGGCAAAGCCAGATCACAGTAAGCCTGAGCAATGAGAAAAACAAAAATTAATATGATCCATCGCCAGTATGGAATCAGGTTTTTGAAAATTTTACTCATAAACGTTTCCTTTCTTTCCGGTTAATTTATCCCCCATACACGAATGCAAAAATATCCGCAATCGTGCGCATACTATTTATTTTATCAATAAGCGTGGATAATTCAATAAAGAAAGTATAAAGAAACGGTAAAAAAACAGAGACTATATAAATGGTTTATATAAGTCTCTGTTTGATAAATTTTGCTTAATTGACTGCTTTTTTGTCTTATGGTATTTCTAACTTCACAATTGTACTTTTCCCTATTAATCGAGGTCTGCAAGACCTACACGCTGTATCTGGAAGGTCTTGTATGCCTCCGGTGTCTTCTTATTAACCGGCTCGTTGTTCTGCATGACAGTGATATTACTGCTTGCCACTGCGTATACCTTGATGGAATTCTGCCCTGCCGGCAGAGTCGCTAGAGGTACCTTAACCTTATAGGTCTTATTGTTTGCAAAGAAGGTTCTGTTATTTCCTGCTTCTGATGGTCCTAAAAGGTCAGCCTCTGAGCCATCATCATGCAGTGAATAAATCTGCCAGTCCTTCATCTCCTTCAGGTAGATTGTATTGCCATCGTCATCTATCTCCTTATCATGGTCATCCTTTGTACCCTCAGTATAGAAATTCATATTGACAGTCGTATCCTTATCTACCTGATTACGAAGCATGTTGGTATCCTTAACGGTAAAATATACATCCTGTGTGGCAATATTGCCATCATTATCTACATCCAGTCTCGCAGCATCAGGATTACCATTTGTCTTTGCTTCCTCATCCTGCTGTATAGCAGCATCTATTGTCGAGTAAATAGTACTGATATCTGCTGACTTAGGGTCGTAGCCCTCTTTTAATGAAATAGCAGGTGCATGCTCTACAACACTGTAGGCCGCAATCATGGTATTGATGTAAAGCTTTAACTCATCGACCGAACGTGTGACGTCGGAATGTCCTACACCTGAGTATGTGACATTGCCCTTGGTGTAAATATAGTAGTTATTTCTCACATCCTTAGGCGAAACATTGTAAACGTTCTGGTTTGAAAGTGTATACCAGACAACAATGTCACTCTCACCATCATTGTCACTATCCTCGTTAAAGTCGAGCTGATAGTACTGCCTGTGTGTTTTAGAAATATATATATCGTCAGGAATCTTGAACGGATATGTAGTAATCTGACCGGAATTCACCTTTGTAGCGTAATTGGTGTGGCCCATGGGATCATTAATTCCTTGATATAGTCTGTAACCGCCACAACCCATATTTTGACTTGAACTCAAATCGCCATACACGAAGCCCTGGTTCTGTCTGGTAATTACTTTCTTATTTGACCTCGGCTGATATGCCAAGTCCGTTTTATGTTCTGTTGCATAGCTCACCGCTGCCTCAAAGTCTGCCGTTTTCTCAGTAAGAGTATTTCCCTTTTTCAAAGCAGAACTATTCAATATACCATACCTGTCCATTCCAACGACATCTCTTACAATAGTGTTGAATTCATAGCCCCAGGTATTGTTTCTTACTATATTTCCAGCCCATGGATATTTATTCCATACTCTGTATGTTTCTGTATACTTATTATTGCTAAGTGATGTAGTATCATGGGTAAACAATACGGCTTTACCGGACTGGATAAATTCTTTTATTCTATCCACCTGTCCACTATCATTAAAAATCTCATAACAATCTGAGAATCCAATTACAAGCATATCATAATCCTTGACCTTGTCATCTTTACAAAGAGCCTTAAATGTATCAGAATCTCCCGCAAGAGTTGTAATGTCAAGTTCAAAATCTGTAACCTGCTTTAAAAGCTTTGCAAATTCTGAATTTGAATTATCCTTTTCCGTTTGCATATTAAATGTAGTATCCCCAGCAAGGTAATTGCCGTTATTTCCTTTTGATGTATTAATCTGCAAAATCTTAATATGCTGCTTTTGATTACTGTTTGCCTGCTTGTAAAAATATCCTCCTGTCACATCATAACGATATGAATTCGTAGTCTGCGATGCCCTAAGCTGCCACGGAATAACACCTACAAACTGTGTAGGCAATTCATAAACCAGTTTATAGTTATATTTTCCGGCCTTTAGATTATAGTAATATTCTCCATTTGCATCAAGCTGTGGACTCACAAGAGTACCATCCTGATAAATCTGTACATTGTTTCCGGCTATCTTTTCCTGTGTAGGTGAAAACTTACCATCCGCATTTGTATCAAGATAGAACCCTAAATCAAAGGATGCATTGGCATCTGCTCCACCTCGGTTATTGATACTAAACTCAAGTACTATGTGATTATCCTCAAGCTTTACATAGTCCTTGTCTTCCTCTTTCTTCTGCTCCTTGACCTTTATCTGCGGTTTTTCGGCAGTGAGGTTGGTATATAGATCCTTTGACAAACTATTATTAGAGTATGTCTTTATTATGTGATCATCCAGAGTATTTGTTTTTAAAAAATCATATATATTTGAACAATTGTCAATATAATAATCATTTACTTCTTTATCATTCTCATTCTTATAAAAGCCATTTGCTACTACAATAGGATAACCGGCTTTCAAATAATTGTTTAAAGCCTCTATTTTCTCGGTTGTAATATCATTTCCGGAGCCCCTATATGTATTTACGGCATTCACATAGTTCTTATCATCTGGTTTTGTCAACTTGGTTTCAAGTCCTAATTCACCATCATATTTAGTCAAATAATCGCTGTCAAGTAACCCCGCATGTCCGTTAGAGCGTGTAAATCCGTTCTCATCTTTACTTATAGAACTTGGATCTATAACAACTATATCACCAACATTAGAATAAATAAGCCCATTCATGGAAGAATCATTATATACACTTATCCACTCTTTGTTCCCATTCTCATGACCCCAATTCAAATTATGCCAACAAAGCCCCATATATATCATGTCGTAATTGTTCAAATCCTCAATTCGGCCTATAAACTCTGAGCTGTTGACACAGGTGATATTTATCTTGTCTTCAGCCGGGCAGTTAGAACCAAGCCATGACTTAAGATTTTTTTTCAGGTCACTAATAATACCCGGGACGCTTCCGGTATTCATGCCCGGCTCTATATCAAGGATGTTGAGCTCATCCATCGGTTTTGCGACATCCCTCTTATCAGAATACGATATGATATAGCTTAAAACTATCGCCTTTGAAATCTTCTTTTCAAAGTATTCATACTTTTCCTGTCCCAGAGTATTATTTTCATTTTTCCTGCTTGTATTCTCTGAGTTGATGTACTCTGCTATCTCGTCAAAATTCTCATTTTTAGCAGCATTGACAAACTGTGTTTCATCTTCATTTGCAATAAATGCAGAAGCAAAATCATCTCTTAAAACAAACGGCACATCCGTATCAGGAGAATAGTTTCGTGGAATGACATATTCGTTGCCGACCACATATCCATGTGTACGAGTTGAACTGGCAACTTTGTAATACGTTATGACATTTTTATCATTCCAGTTAATAAAATTATCAGCAGAGTCCTTTGTAAAATTCAAGGAGCTGAAATTGTTACAGCTCAAAAGACCTGCAAGCTTTTTAATATTACTTGAGTAATCTGCAGATGAAGAAGCCCACACAATACCGTTATCCACTATAACAGGCATCATGATACCACTCTGGTGTACACGCTGGACTATCTGCTTTACCTTGTCCCATGAAATGTCATTATCATTATTATATTTTGCAGCGTTGTTTTCTAAATCTTTTGAAAGGATGGACTTTGAGCCGGAAAGATAAAGTAAATCAATTGTTGACACATCTATCTGCTCAAGCTCCTTTGGTGTGACCGTTTTTACCTTGAAGGTCATATTGGCAGTCTTATCATCATCGCCAGTCTTTCCCTCCTGGTTAAATACACCGTTTCTAAACCAGTTATTGTTCTTGAAACCACCCTTATAATATATGTGTGTGGTATTTACAGGATAATCAAGCGAGCCGTTTTTATCAGCCACCATTATATAGTCACCTTTTCCCTTACCCACATAGGTGTATGTCTGGCTGTCCTTAACTATATCAAAATATCCGTCTGTATCAGTGAGGATTACCTTTCCTGTATTACCTGTCGACTGATTGTCCTGCGTGCCGTCATTTATCTTCTCGTATGGATTTTGTGAATCAAGCACTGCCCCATACTCGCCGGTCTCATCATAATTAAACTCGATAGGTACCTCAGTGTCCACCTCATAGTATGTCTCGTCATCCGTGATTTTATCTGCTGGCACATACTCCATCTCAACTGTATAGTATGTATACTTCTCATAATCCGGCTTATTTGCATCCGGCAGACTTGCCATCCGGTCAGCTCTTGCAACAAATTCATACGGTGATGTGGTATCCGAATTGTCAGTCCTGTAAATATATGCCTTTGGGTCATATTTTGTGATGGTTTGCATGCTCTCATCGGAAACGATTGCATATGAACTCCTTATAGCATAGACTACATGCTTCTCAACGGTATCGTCACCTGTGCCTGTATCTGTCGTATTGTCTGTGCTGCTATCGATGTTACCATCTGTACCGCTGTCTGTATTTCCATCAGCTTTCTGTGAATTATCAGACGGTACCAGATACTGAGTGTTTGTCATGCCATCCGGCAATTTGACCGCAGTAAAAGCAACACTGTAGTAGCCTCTTTTTCTGGGTGCCTTAATTTGATTGCCATTTTCATTCTCTGTATCAGAGCCATCTTCCGTCTCATCCTCGCCCTGCATGAAAACATAATGGTCAACATTTTGTCTGTAATGACCTGTAGGCAGTCCCTCTTCATTTACAGCAAGCTGGTAATCGGTATTGAACTTATAATCTCCCTTATCCTGCTTTGTCATCTTATAACCGGTGGTACCCTTGTTTATTCTGTCCATATCTACAAGGGCAAGCTCTGTCCAGTCATCGCCCTGACTGACATAGCTCTCCTCATACGGCTCATAATAAAGAGGCTTTGTGTTATCCTTTTTCTCGGTAGTAATAGGCGCAAGCTTTGTTTTCAGTCCATCCATATAGTCAGACCTTTTTTGTACACCTGCACCATCTTTGTCAGACATCCTTGACAGTGTTCCAAACCAGTCGTCAGGCTCCTGACCATCAATCAGATAACCGATGGATGCCATTTTCTTATCAGGCACCACCTCCACTATATTGAAGGGCTTGTCCTTGCCATGTGAGCTGACTATATCAGATATTCCATTGAACGCTACATTTGCATCGACCTTTGTAAGGCTGTCATTCAGCACAAAAGCTGCCACAACGAGACATCCTGTAAGTGTGAGCGATATTGGAACCACTATTTTTTTTCTTAATTTGCTCATTGCGATTGCTCCTTTTAGTTATGTGGCCTACATCTTAATGTAATAATATTTGATCCTATAGATGGATCTGATTTCAAAGTAACCCAAATCAATACATCATACTCTTTATTATATAAATTCAATCCAGACGTAAAAGCAATTGTCTGGTTAAAATCTCCCTTCCAGTGCTTAGTCTTATCAATATGATAACTAAGATAATTACCTCCACCATAATTTCCTTTTTCTTCACTATTGTTATCTAAAATATCATCATTATTTATTTTAGTTTTCACTCCATCAATGTACTGATAGGTTTCTATATGCCATTCAAAATCGTCAGGATCGTATTCTATTCCGCTATTTTTAATATTTTCTGGTTCGAGCCATGTTTTCAATGTTGCCCCTGGCACCAGCACATTTTGCATTTCTTGATTAGTCAACCAATTACGTGTATCAACCACATTTATCGTTACAGATGTATATTTGGAAGTATCTTCTGTTGAAGTCACCTTAACTACAAACTGCTTTGATGTTTCATTTACTCCGATGGATAATTTTGCTGTATTTCCAGAAGGATTAAATGTTGTACCATTCCAATCAGCAGCCCTGCCGGTATATGACCATGTAACCTCCTGACTTGGATTATTTCCACCCAATATTTTAGATGTAAATTCAAGGACATTGCTATTATCCTTTCTGACATATGAAATGCTCTGACCAGAGACATCTCTGCCACCATAATATATATGTACAGAAATCGGCTCTGCCGGTGCCACATACTCCACATCTGCCCCGGTCGGTACCTTATTACGCATAGTGAAGTTCTGCTTTGATGTATACTTCTTGTCTCCTGCCTTAAAGTCCACGACAATTCCGACAGAGTTCTTGCTTTCTGCCTCGCTTAAATCAGGGGTAAAGCCTGTGACATTTTCTGCCATAAGAGATTCCTTGCCCTGACCATCTGCCTTCACCACACCTGTTGCGGGATCCAGTGTATCCTTTCGCAGATAGATTTTGTGCTCTGATGGTCTGTATATGATATTGTATGTACAATCCTTGTTGTAGATAATCAGCTTGCTGTCGGATGAGGTTTCCTCAGATGATGCTTCTTCTGCCTGTTCCTCTTCTGCTGATGCAGTTGCAACATAACCGGCCTCAGGGTTTGCTGATGCCACCTCCACCGGTGCTGCCACCGTAGCTGGCTCATACTTTACACCCTTTTGCGCATCAATTATCAGGTCTCCAATCTGATTCATGGTCAGCTGTGCCTCATACTGTAAATCTACGTCCTTTGAAGCATACTTATACTGCTTCGTACTCGTACCGATAAAGCCTGCAACAGCCAGTCCGAGTATTCCCATTATCGCCATGACTATGACAAGCTCAACAAGTGTAAAGCCACTGTTTTTCTTATTATTTGATTTGTTCATGCGCCTTAAAAGTTTCATGGTTCATCTTCCTCTCCGATTTCATCATACAACCTTATAACAGCCTTGCGTCAAAATAAAATATTAAGCATTAAACTATGTAAATTACTCACATACCACCTTGCCGGTTTCCTTGTATATCGTGATAACCTTCTCGGTGCTGTTTTTTTGAATCCAGATACGGCTGCAACACTTACCGTTATTATCAGGCTTTTGTGCACCTGAGCTTCTGTCAAACTGAAGCACTATACTGTCTGAGCCGTTCAATTGTGTCTTGCCACTATAATCATCCTTCATGGAATAGTAAACATCAATCCGGCTCTTTCCGATTTTGCTTGGATCAGATACCACGCCATTTATAGTCGTCTTATAATAGTAGGCACCATCTGATGCATTCTTGTATATCTCAAGAACTGCGCTGTCCTTTCCCATAGTGGTGACTCTTGTTTTATTAATTATCGATTCAATATTTCTGGCACACTGCTTCACCTCAACACCCATAACCGAGCGAATGGATATGGTTGCCGCACCTATGAGTACGACAGATATCGCTATCACTACTATAAGCTCTACCAGAGAGAAACCACCATTATTCTTTTTTTCTTTTACAGACATATTGGATTCCTCCCTTGTATATATCGTCAAAATCTGTCAAATATAAATATTTCGCAACTGTTTTGCGCCTTAAAAGCCGCTTGATTTCTACTCCTTGGTCCAGTTCTGGTATGTAATAAGCGTAGCATAATCTATTTTTGTATCTGCCTCTTTCTTATTTGAAAAAGAAGAAACATTACCCAGATAGTTGGCACCGTCCATGAACACATCATACAGGTGCAGTGCATCGTCTGCATCACTTACCTTTTCAAGAAGCAATGCCTTAAATACCTCCTGAGTACCATTATCAATCTCACACTGGTCTTTTTTTACAATTATCCTGCCCTTTGCAACTATGGTACCTGTAAAGTCAGCTTCCAGTGTCACATCTCCTGTGGCAACAATTATGTCCACATTGTGTGATTTGTCATTTGCATCATAGGTGTAGTTGCCGTTTTTGACAATTGCCTGATATTTTTTCCCTTGATACTCGGTCTCAAATACATGTTTATTACCGGAATTTGGCACTATGCTAAGCAAATTGGTATTGTTAACTATATTTGTAAAAAGCGAAACACTTGCTGCATTTGCCGGTAAATCCGCATAATTCGTCAGAAGCTTTGAGTTTAGTGCGGTATATGTGTGCTGTAGGGCATCTGACTGTGCATCCATGTCCACACCATCAGCTATGCCCTTCAAAAGGCTTAAATTGCTGCCATCATAGATGCTGTAATTGCCGGCAGTATAGATGCTTGCAGCCTCATTTACCTGTATACTGTCAGTATAGAACTTAGTATATCTCTGGAGCTTGTCACTGTCTGCACCAAAGTAATCACTGTAATACTCCGCTGCCTTATTTGTCGGCAGATTGACATAATAGTATACAAGTCCATCATCCTTATTATCAGTAGAAGGGACAAAAACCTTCTTTATACAGTTGTCGATTGTCTTTTTCTCCGGCAGATATGCCGAGAGAGCCTTGCCTGTCTTTGTGCTGACCACATTGGCATTAACTTCAGTATACTTTGTCTGATCCTGTCCGGTTGCCGTAATATCCTTGTACTCCTTATAGGAGAGTGGATTCTTGTTGTAAAGCGATTTGGCATCCGCCCCATCTCCACTTGTACCTATGCACTCAGGCGGCACAAGGTATGCTATCTGGTCACCCTTTACAGAGATTGACTCACCCATAGCCACATTGCTGTTTTCTGTACCCACACCACTTGAGTTTACAATAGCCTGTGTATTGATATATGCGGTTCCTGCCAACATAAGCTCCCTGATATTTGACATATCAAGCGATGCCTCCCTGCCGTTTATGATAATAGCAGAGCTATCACCTGCGACAGGATTTTCCTTGTTAGCGCCTCCATTGCCAAAGCCGACGTACTTCGCATTGTTATTCTTATTATTCTTTCCAAGTGTGACCTTTGAGCCTGTACCCTTTAAGGTCATGTCATCTGCCACATATGTCATGCCATCCAGCTTGACTGTTGCACCATTTACATTTATGTTGCTTGTCCACAGCTGACACTGTGAATCAACAGAAAGTGTACTGTTATTGTGTACACCCGCCATGTTCTTTTTTATTGTAGCAGTATCTTTTCCGGCAAAGTCTCCCACCTCTATATCGCCCTCTGCAATCATATAGCTGGTATCCTTTACATCGAGTGTAGCATTGTTTGGAATAATAACACTTGTAGTGGAAGTTCCTGTATCCGCCGCATTTTTACAGCCGGCATAGAGATTACCGGATAGATTCACTTTATTAATTCCTGATGTAATTTCCAAGCCTTCATTTCCTACAAGAGAATATGTAAAAAGCTCCGGAACTCCTCCCGATGCTGTAAAGCTCATAGATGGAACTCCCAGAGAAATATCTGTCTCTATTATTGATTTAAATCCCTTTTCATCGGTATACTCTACCCTTAGACCATTCAGCACGACACGGTTTTGGTACACCTTGAGCTGTCCATTGCCGTTTACATCGGCATTGGTCGATTTGATAATAGCATATGGCTGATTATCTTTTTTCTCGCGAAGCTTCGGGTCTACATATTGTATGAGCTTCCCCATATTAAACGTCATACCTGTGCTGTCATACTCCAGGCTGGTCTTTAAGCTCTTTAAATACTCCTGCGCAAAGTTGCTCTGTCTGCCAGCCTCATTTATGCTGCTGTCAGAGTAATTTTCCATAACCTTGGTATATCCTGCTGAGTAAGCCTTGGAAATATCTCCCTGCAGACCGGTACATATCTGATCCAGCACCCCCTCTGCCGAGTAAAAGTTATCTGTATTTTTTTCGTCCGTCACCTTCATCTGGAGGTTCATAAGCGCTATCCACAGCACAGTCACAGCTAAAACAGCCACTATAGCCATTGCAACTACAACCATCACAAAGGAAGCACCACGGTTATCGTTACGCTTCATAATTAATACCCCATGCTTCCGGTCATCGTAACAACCGGATCTTTATCATTAAATATATCATCCAGTGAAGCCTTGCTCTCGTATACAGCCACCTTCACATCATACAGCCTTTCAGATGCCTTGCTTCTTGTCAGATTCTTTATATCGACAATAGCCTTTACCTCATTCTGAATTACATTGTTATTGAAGCCATATATAGCCTGATTCGGCTGAGGTGTCTTATCCGGTGCTCCCATATCCACATTCAGATTGGTGGCTATATGAGTATAGGCATGGCCTGTACGGTTTCCCGGCTCGCTTACCTTCACATATGCCTTATATGTACTCTCCTTCGTACTCAGCTCTGACTGATCCGATATAGTCTTTTGCTTTACAATGTTTACCGTGCAGTCCAGCTTGTCCTTATTATTGATTATAATGACATCATTACAGGTATTGTAAAGTGCTCCTGTCGATGTGTACCATGGATTATAAAACAGATAGACATTTCTCAAATTATGGTTCACAGTATCTGAAGAATTATCGTAAATCACCATGGTATAATCATCCTTCAGTGCACTATTCGGATCCGGGAAAGTCTTTCTTACTCCATTCTTATTTATAGAATATGAATACGACACCGTAACCTTGGTAGCCTTATTACTCGAAGCTCCATACTTTTCTATATCTATGGTGATAGTTCTTTTGATATCCTGCTGAGTGATTCCACTGACACCCGGCATATTATTAAATGCAGATATAATATTTGTAGCAGAATACTTGTCTGCACTCATGCAGTCAAAATTTGCATCCATGGCCGACATATCCGCTACCTCGTCCATGTTGTACTTTTTAACCTTATTGTCCGACTCTGCGTCCGATTTTGCATCCACTGTCACAAGAGCATTGTATTTCTTTGTGCCTGACTGCACGCCTGACATATAGAAATAATACTTGTGCGCATCCGACTCCCTGAAATCCCAAAGCGATGTATCGCCTATTTGGGCTGATGCATCAGTCTTGTGGATGCAGCTAGTAATGACATCATCCTTGTTTACAATCTCAGCACTGATATCCTCAAGCCTCTTTACATTATCAAACTTGCCCGACTTCTTAAGAAGCTCACATGCACTGCTTCCATCTGATATATTAAAGCCGTCCGCCACATCAAATCCCTCCGACGGATAGTTAAACTGATACGCCAGTGTCTTCATGGAGTTCTTCTCAATACCCTCCATAATGTTTGTCGCCAGATGTGTGGCATTCATCTCGTTTTTAGCCTTCACATTGGTCTTTGTAGCTGTGACAAATGCATTCAAAAAAGGAAGCACGATTATTGCGAGAATAGCAATAGACACAATAATCTCCACAAGTGTTACTCCTCGATCATCGTTTTTTAGCTTTCTCAAATCTGCTTCCTCCCCTCTTGTATTTTGTTATCTCATAACCCAATAATCTAACATTTAATATTTATCACTTATTGTCTCAATAACCCTGTAATCTAATAATCTAATATTATAATAATCCGTTAGTTTGTTGTACCAAACAGATTATTTGTACCATGTGGTACTGCAGGTATATATGGTGCCTCATATGGCTTATCAAGTCCATACAGGAAATATGAATCCACAAGCATCTCGCCTGTCAGCTTGCCTGTAGAATCATCAAAGCTCACATTGAGTGTGCTGATGGTCTTCTTCTGTGATGAACCAATCACCTCTCCAAGCATAGCCTTAAGACCATGATACTCTGTCTTGAATGCCATAACTGTGCTGACATCATAAAGCTGATAGCCTGTAACCGTAGACTTTGCAGAGCCTGTTGATGTGCTGCCATCAGCTGCACTGCCGTCGCCTGTCTGTGACTGAGAGCTGTTGCTATCTGCAGCCTGTGAACTGTCTGCATTGCTGCTATCCGTGGTACTGCTGTCTGTACTGCTTCCTGACGAAGAATCTGTACCTGCATCGCCGGTCGGATTATTCACATCAATAGCTGTCGGTGAACCGACTGTAAGCTCTGTAATATTTGTATTGGTAGATTTCTCGATAGCAACCGCATCCATGATGCCGTTTTCTATCTGTAAATATGAAGGAAAATTGTCATATACCTGCTGCATGGCATCAGACATATCCTTTGTCTTCTCTGTGTAGTCATCCGCCTTTGCCGCAAGAGCTGAAAGCTGATTGTACTGTGACTTCAGGTTCATATTTTCACTCTTGAGTGAATCCCTCTTATTGGACTGTGGTATAAAAATAAAAAAATATGTCAGTGCTAAAATGGCAACACCCGCTAATATAATAAGTAACTTTTTATCTCTCGTTGACATCCTAAACACCCCCTACTGATTTGTACTGTCTGTATCTGATGATGAATTGCTATCCGTCTGTGCCTGTGATGACGCATTCCCTGATGTATCAGCCGACTCACTGCCTGTGCCATCCCCCGATTCAGAGGCAGCACTGTCATCAGCCTTTACATATGTGCAATCTACTGTGAACTGAACCTTTGAGGCACCGGTCTCATCAACCTCCTCTGTGATGGTTGACACATTGGATACCATGATACTTTCAAATGTACGAAGCTGTGCAATCACATCAGCCGCTATATCCTTGCTGCCTGTCTTGATGGTCATCGAAACACCATCAGTCGTAACAGACATATTCACAAGCTTAGCCTCTGACGGAAGCTTCTGCTCCAGCTCATCCACGAAGCCTGTTATCTCATCATTCTTGTTGGATGAGGCGCTCTCAAGAAGCTTAGTCCAGTCATAGTCCTTCTTGGTCTGGTTGTACACATCATATATATTCTGTGCATATGACAAATCAGAAACACGTGCTTTAAGCGTCATATTATCTGAAGTTAAAACAAGATTTGAAAAAATGCTGTATGCCGTGATACCAACTGCAACTACCACACACAAGCCAAAAATGAGAAGCTGCACCGCAAAAGAAACAGGCTTTTCAGCTTCCTCCCCTGCCGGTACCGGAAGAGGCTTCCCATCTGGACCAACAGGTGGATTTCCCTGCATACCTGCCTGTGCGCCGCCGAGTGGCATAGCACCTGCAGTTGCCCCTGCCATAAGCGGAGCACCGATTCCCTTGTTTTTCTTACTGTCTAATATATCAAGCGGGCTCAGCGAACATCCGACACAGTTGAAATACTCTGCCAGCTTTGCCTCTGCGAGGTTGATGCTCTTTGCCACATGTATGCCGTCAAACTGCTGGAGCGGAACTACCTTGACATTGAGCTCATTGGTCAAAAGCTTTGAAAGTCCGCTGAAATCAGCACCTAAGCCTATGAGGAAAATCCTCTCGATAGGAGTATCTGAGTTTCTCGACTGATAGTAGTCTATCACTCGTCCGAGACTGCTTATCAGATTAGAAAGTGCATATGACACATTCAGACGGAGCTTCTTAAAACGCTCCGAATCAATCTCATGCCCCATAGGATCCATGACACTGCCTGCCGGTTCATCCGGCACTGTACCATCAGGCTTTATTGCAAGGCAGGTCTTTCTGCGTGCCACATCGACAGCATCGGTAAATGACAGATACTCTCCGAAAAGCTCACTATCCTGAATCTCCTCGATAGCATCAGCCAGTCCATAGTTGACATTGCGCTGCAGCTTTACCATGCTTCCATCCATGATAGTCAGTGTGGTAGAAACCTCATCCACCTTGACAGTCACCTTCACATCTCCCGGAATCTCTCTTCTCATGAGCTGCTTGATGGCATTTCCACTATAATCAAGAGCTACAAGCTGAAGTCTGCAATCAGCCGCAAGAGCACCATACGACAAAATAAGATCGTTAGGCACAGCAATAACCGAAAGACGTAATTTCTTTTCTTCCGGTCTGTCAATCTTTTCTATAATCTGATGTACCAGCTTGTACTGGCTCAAATCCACCGGAAAATAATCCGATGCATTCATAGCAATCATTTCCTTAAGCTGCTTTTCCTTAACAAGCGGAAGTTCAATATCTCTGCTTGCTATACGTGCTGAATTTAAAACAAAAACAGCTTTCTTGGTAGCAATCTTCTTTTCCTTAAGCTTACTGTATAAGATAGAACGAAACATCCCATCCGGCTGTACCACTCCATCATTAATCATCCCCGGTGGTGTCGGAAAGCCGAACATATTGTAAATCTTGGGATTTTTTGCTTTGTAATCAATCTCAACTACTCTGGTAAGGTTCTCCCCTATTTCAATACCGAGTACCCTGTTTGCCATAACCTAATCCTCCATGTTTATCTTTGTTTTACACTGCATACGTTTGTAAAACATTCTATATATATTTCGGTATATTTGTGCTTTGCTCTGCTTTTGGCTTAAAACTGGCTGTATTGCCTGTCTTTATGTTAAGCACGCTATATTATAACATACTTTTTAAAAGCCTGCGAGTGTCAAATATGCCGATATCATTTTCTCACCCCATAGCATCGAAATAAATATTCCGGCTGCCAAGTACGGTCCCATCGCAAGCCTGTTGCCTGCTTTTGTTACTTTCATACGAATCAGATGTATCACGGAACCGATGATGCATCCTAATAAAAATGCTAATGTAATATTCTGCCAGCCTATCGCAAGGCCTGCACATGCCATAAGCTTGACGTCTCCGCCACCTATGGCTCTTCCTCCACTTACAAGAAGAAGGAGTTCAAGGAATAAACTGACACAAAAGAATCCTATCACATATTCAGACCAGTTATCATGGTCTATAAACACATGCAGGATTCCAAGTACCAGTATAAATATATTGATTCCGAATGGAATTTCATATGTTCTCCAGTCTATCACACTCAGAACTATGAGTGCAGATGTAAGAAAGCAGTAGATGATACTCGTAAGCCCAAGTCCATTTACTGCAAAAACTACTATGTATAATATACCGTTTAGCGCCTCAATAATAGGGTATTGAGGTGATATCGGTTCTTTGCACTTGCGGCATCTGCCACGAAGAAACAGCCAGCTGAAAACCGGCACCATATCGTACCACGCGAGCTGATACCCGCATCTCATGCAGTGGGACCTTTCGGTCACCACTGTCTCATGCTGCGGTATGCGGTAGATACAGACATTTAGGAAGCTGCCTATAACTATACCGAATGCAAATATTAAGATGTAGATGGGTATCAGTTCTGTGGTCATTGTTAAAAAGCCTCTTTATATATTATGGTGTTGTTGTTTTAGGACCCTTTTTGAATTGATCTTTGTCTGAATGGTAATATGGAGAATCTCCAGTATATTCAATAGTTCCATCTTTCTTATTATATTTAATTGTAATGCTACTATTCCACTTATTGCCTTTTAATTTTGCATCCTTTAATCCTGCATCTTTAATTGCAGCTTCAGAGTCTCCAACTGCTGCACTTGCTGACAAAGTTATAGTAATAGTAGCATCTGCATCTGCAGTTGCAGCTGCTACTTCCTCATCCGCATAATATGTCTTTAAAGCCGTAGCAATATTGTCACATGTCTGAATATCTGTAGCCTCTCTAGACTTCTCAACATACTTGATAAGCTGTGGAGCAAGTACACCTACAAGCACTGCCATGATGGCGATTACAACAATAAGCTCTACGAGAGAGAAACCTTTGTTGTTCTTCTGTTTCTTTCCTAACTTTTTAAATACATTCTTTACCATAGTTCTTTTCTCCTTTTCATTATAACATGGTTTTTGTGCAAAGAGCTGTGCCCTATCAGCATCTCTTTGTTTTGTATGCGCTCATTGTACCATAAACCAAAGCATAATGCAAGTTTTTTCTAGTACAATAATACTATTGGCGCACAACTTTTTTCGCTTTCTTTAGCAATTTCAACCAAATTTCATCCGATTTATTGCATTTATTTCATATTTTTCAAAAAAACATCTCCCAGGCTGTATTTTTGCACAGCGTGAGGGGCTTCCCCCATGAGACCGGCTGTGGCACGCTCTCTCGCATGAGCGAATAGCGAAGCTGCTTAGATACTGTTGAATTATGCACACGATACACAGA
>OQVN01000142.1_pt1 | contig 28108 bp, 26 predicted proteins | sample 1691621 | NCBI WGS metagenome assembly OQVN01 (sample SAMN03418278, study PRJEB22391) | human gut metagenome | biome: human-gut; feature: organic feature; material: feces | host: Homo sapiens | place: Tanzania | collected 2013-01 | reverse complement strand
TTTATAGGAGATTTAATCAAAACTTTGCCAAAATGGTGTCAAAGTTTTGATTTATAAGTTTGCCCTGCAAACTTAATTATTGACCGCATATTCTCATTTCATTGCGAATATGCTTAAAAAGGCAATTCAAAAATTGATATTTTTTTCATTGCCTTTTAATAGGAGAAATTATGAAACAGATAAATACGAAAAAACTTTCGGGAAAAATTGTTGTAAAGACTGGTCTGCATATAGGCGCGGGCAATGACAAAGTTGAAATCGGCGGAATGGACAATCCGATTATTAGAAATCCGCTTACACACGAGCCGTATATTCCGGGGTCTTCGATAAAAGGAAAAATGCGTTCGTTAATGGAATGGAAATTTGACAAACTCAAAAACACTGGCGGAAAAGTCTGTTCCTGCGGACTTCCGGACTGCCAAGTTTGCCGTGTTTTTGGAAGCGCAAATACAAAGTCGGAAGAGTCAAAAGACAGAGGCCCGACAAGGCTTATTGTACGCGATGCAGTTTTGACAAAAGAATGGAAAGAGAAATTCAGAAACGGAAATTCTATTGTTGAAGAAAAGAATGAGAACTCATTAAACAGAATCACTGCGGAAGCAAATCCTCGTCCGATTGAACGCATTGTTCCGGGCGTAGAATTTGACTTTGAAATTTCTTACCGTGTAATTGACACTGGCGATAATGGCGAAACTGACAAAAAATATTTTAATGAAGTTGTTCTTGAATCCCTGAAACTTTTGCAGAATGATTATCTTGGCGGAGGCGGAAGCCGCGGAAACGGTCAGATAGAATTTAAGGATTTGGTTGATGAAGACAACAAACCTGTAAACCTTTAGGCTTGAGGTGTTTATGCAACTTTACAAAGTTTCAATAAAATTGCAGTCCGCGCTTGTAACGCCGTTAAAAGGCGACACAATCTGGGGACATATTGTGTGGGGAATCGCAAACCATGAAGGCGAACAGGCAGTGGCAAATTTCCTTGCGGAAGAAAAATCGGCAACGCCAAGCTTGATTGTTTCTTCTGCATTTCCAAAAGGAACAATCTGCAAGCCTTTTCCAAGGCATGAAGATAGAAAACTCAAACTGTCTACAGAGGAATATTCCAAAATAAAAAAGGGCAAAAAAGAAAAATTTGTTTCTGCCGCAAAATACTTTTCAGACTTTTCTGAGATTGAAATAAAAACTTTCAGGTTTGAGCAGGTTCAGGCAATGCACAATTCCATAAACCGGTTTTCAAACACGGTGGAAGAGGGAAATCTTTTTGCAGTGGAAGAATTTTGGGCAAGCAGTCAGGATTTTGATTTGTATGTTTTATCATCATATTCTAAAGAACGAATAAAGTTGCTTTTAGACTGGGCTTTTGAAAACGGATATGGCGCGGATTCCTCAACAGGAAAAGGAAAAATCTCTGTGGAAAATATTATTCCTGTGAAGCCTAAAATCAGTTCAAATAAATATGTTGTGCTTGCACCGTTTGTTGCGGATTTTTCAGAAATCAAAGAAAATTCTTTGTGTGCGAACACTTTTATCCGTGCAGGAAAAATCGGCGGAGCTTTTGCATCCTCAATGAATCCTTATAAAAAGACTGTAATTCTGTTTGATGAAGGCGCGGTTTTTGAGTCAGAAATGCCATTGCAGTTTATTGGAAAACTGATTACAAAAGTCCATTCTGATGAGCGGATTTGCCAGTCGGGATTTGCGCCGGTCTTGCCAATAGGAGAAGATGAATGAAAGAAATCTACAAAATAAAAATCGAGCCTCTGACAGCCGTTCATATTGGAAGCGGAAATAGCTTATTGCCAATCGATTACACTTTGGAAAAGCCTAATAATTCTACAGAAAAACATTACGTAAAGTTTTCTTCAGACAAAATAATAAATTCAATTTTAGAATCTGGAACTGCTCAACAAAAACAAGAGTTGCAAAATGTTTCTGATTTAAACGATATAAATGCTCTGGCAAAGTTTTTTCGTAAATATTTTTATCTTGGTGTTGAATATGATTCTAGAGTTACAAAGGATTTTATAAATTTGTATTCATCAAAGATAAATTCCGGTCTTTTTGAAAACAGTCTTGAGGTAAATCAAATCCTTCATAATGGAGCAAAGCCTTATATTCCAGGAAGCTCAATAAAAGGTGCTGTCAGAACTGCAATTTTGAATCAAGCATTAATGGATTTGCCGCAAGAAAGTTATGATGAGCTTTTAGAAGTGGCAGATAAAGAAAAGCAACAAGATTCTAAAAAATCTGGAAGATATGAAAAGAAAATACAAAATAAAGCACTGTTGATGTTAAGTGTAAAAGGTTTTGATGATGCAAAACTTGATCCGTTTCGTTGTATAGAGATTTCAGACTGTGAATTTTCTGCAAGAAATCAATTGGTAGCTAGAATGGAAAATGCAAAAATTGATAAATTCAAAAAAGAACTTTGCTCAGAATCTATGCAGATAATTGCGGAATCTATTCCCGGAAAACTGGCTGACTGCAAAACAGCAAGCGGTTTTACAATCAGAATCAATGAAGACTTGCAGAATATTGAGCTGCCTAACGGATTTTGCATAAATAAACAGATTGATTTGCAAGAAATAATATCCGCCTGTAATTTCTTTTTTAAGAGTCAATTTAATGAAGAGTACAAGAAGTTTTACAAAGATGCTTATGAAAGCGTTGACAAGATTTTTGAACTCAAAAAAATAATCGATTCAATTCCAGAAAACAGTGAAACTGAATTTTTGCTTAGGCTTGGACGGTGGTCTCAAATTGAATATGTTACATTTGAAAATAATTTTAGAAATCCAAAAACTCCGACAAAAAAAGGAAGAGAAATGCCGTTTGGAACTTCCCGAACCGTTTTAAATTACGACGGTCAATATCTTCCGATGGGCTGGTGCAAGTGCAGTGTGGAAAACTGAATGAATACGTTCCTCTGTATTCCGGCAAAAATGCCCGTCCTGAATTTATAGACGGCGCTATGTTCAGAATTGTGGTTCCGCTCCCATCTGAAAAATCTGACGAGGAAACAGTTAAGAAAAATGGCGAAGAAGAAATAAAATCTAACTGTGGTGAAAACTGTGGTGAAAACTGTGGTGAAAATACTTCCGCCGAAGAAAAAATTCTTGATGCAATCAAGGAAAATCCAAAAATCACGCAAAAGCAGCTTGCGGCAGTTACAGGACTTTCGTTGCGCGTCGTGGAATGGAACATGGCAAAATTAAAAAATGAAGGCAAAATAAAACGCCTCGGTTCTGATAAAAAAGGAACTTGGGAGATTGTGGAATAGCAGGAGAGTGTAATAAAAACTTTGCCTTAGATAGCGTCAAAGTTTTTATTCACAAGTTTGCGTTGCAAACTTTTTTATAAACTGCAATTTCGCACTTTGTTGCGAAATTGTGCTAAAAAGTCAAATCGGAAATTGATATTTTCTCATTGACTTTTTATTGGAGGAAAAAAATGGCTTACACATTAATCAGTTTTGTGGGAACAGGAATCAAAAAGGACGGAGAGTATCAGTCAACAAGATATGTTTTTCCCGACAAGAAAGAATTTGAAACAAAAAAATTCGCAGAAGCTTTGCTTGAACTAAAGTACAGGGACTTCTCAAAGGTGATTTTTGTCGGAACGACAACATCCGCCTGGGAGATGTTCGCGGAAGGCAATGATGACTTATGCATGAAGCTTATGGAAGCCCGCTCAAACAGGAGTTTTTCTGATGATCTGAAAACGGAGCTGGAGAATTACATTTCTGAAAAACTGCATATTCCTGTTGTCATAAAATATCATACTGATAAAATTGACGAGGACACTTCGCTTGAAATTTTCAATCTGTACAGTTCGATTGTTCCGGAAATTACGGATGAGAATATTCTTGTTGACATAACGCATAGTTTCCGCTCAATGCCGATTCTTCTTTATCAGGCAATGCGGTTTTCTGTCTCGCAGAACGAGAAAATCAAGAATGTGGAACTTGTTTACGGCGAATACACTTCGGACGAAAAATGCTCCTATGTCCGTAATTTAAGCAGCTACTGGAAATATTCGCAGATTACAAATGCGGTTTCAATTTTTGAGGAAAAACTTGACGGCTTTGCTCTTGCCGATTTGATTGAAAAAGACTGGGAATCAGGAAGCAAGGCAATAAAAAGGTTTTCGGAAATTGTGCAGACAAATTTCTGTCTTCAGATTGTGGAAGTTTCAAGGCAGCTTAAAAATTCTCTTAAAAAATATCCTGAGAATGCGCCTGCCTATCTTGGCAAGGTAAAAAGCAGCGTGGAGAAAATCTGCAAATTGATTGATTCTGAAAACAAAAAGCTTTCTCTGGCATTGTACGAATTTTCCAATTTTCTTTATGAGCATAAACTGAATGTTCAGGCTGTTATCTGCCTTCAGGTTGCTGTTGAGACTGCGATTTGTGAAAAGTTTGCAAGTGAAAATCAGCTTGGAGATTATGACTGGTGGAAGGATTACGGACAAAATGAATTGAGGAAAATAGAAAGTGAAAACAAAAAGGATTTGAAAATTCCTCTTACGAATCTTGAATATTTCAGAAACCAGGTTGCGCATGGCGGCGCAAAAAATAAGGATGGAAACTTCCCCCATGCGGCAAATATTCCGGGCATTTACGCAAGCGGGCTGCGCGGTGTGAAGAATCTGTTCGAATATCTGGAAAAAGAGCTGTAAATATTATAAATTTGCCGTTTTTATGATATAATCGGAAATGTAATGCTCTTTGACATAAAAATCGCAAACTTCGGATTCTGGCAGAAGCAGCCTGAATTCGCTTGGGTTTGCGAAAATATATAAGTGTTTGCAATATAAGGAAATAAAGGCGTTGTCTGAAAAAATGTATGTGTTTTCTGTAGGAAAATATTATTTTATGCTGATTTCGCATGAGTTTTGCGAAATCGCCCCTGCAATTTGTTATAATGTAATGAAATGCGGATGGTAGTCTAAAAAACATAGACCTGATTTAAGGGATTAAAACGCTATAAACTTGTAAGGAACATTGAAGCCATTGTCAGCAAGACTAAAAAACATAGACCTGATTTAAGGGATTAAAACGAGAACTTCAGAGAATGCGATGTTCTGATAAGTACCACCGACTAAAAAACATAGACCTGATTTAAGGGATTAAAACAATACAGTTCCTGTTCATATTGAAACGGGGTTAAATCCATCTAAAAAACATAGACCTGATTTAAGGGATTAAAACAAGATCGAAATAATTCATGACCACATTCAATCTCTTCTCCTAAAAAACATAGACCTGATTTAAGGGATTAAAACTCACCCATGTGAACTTTCTTTATATTCACCCTCTCATTCTAAAAAACATAGACCTGATTTAAGGGATTAAAACTGAAAAAGGATTTTTGTAAAATCTTTGTCTAATTTAATCTAAAAAACATAGACCTGATTTAAGGGATTAAAACTTTGCAACATCATATCGAATAAATTATTTTCCTTGAGTGTCTAAAAAACATAGACCTGATTTAAGGGATTAAAACTTGAAGTAGCCTTCAACAACATCTTTTACGATGTTGTCAGTCTAAAAAACATAGACCTGATTTAAGGGATTATTTCTGGTTTTTACTCATAAAAAGTGTTAATTTTTTTTCAGGCCGCTTACTCTTATATATTAGAAGCAATAAAAGGAGCATGTTTGATGAAAGATTTAAGACTTACAGAAAAAATTGCGGTCGATGTGATTCAGTCAAATCCAAGAATGTCAATCACAATCGCTCTGACCGGAATTGCGATAGAGCTGCTGTCATTTTTGGTAAAACGGATTACAAAGTCCGCTTCATAACGTTGGGCGTTTTTATAAGGAGGCATGATAAAATGAAAAAGATTGTATTTGCAACAATTCCGATGCAGGAAATAAAAGAAGGCATTGTCTACAAATCTGAAGAAAACAAGGCGATCGAATATGAAAAGCCCGTGCTTTTTACGGTGGATTCTCTGCTTGCAAAAACGCTTGAAAAAGGTGATGAGGTCAAGATTGTAAGAATTGTTACAGAAGGGAAATTTTCTGACGATAATCTGAAGCTCCAAAAAGACGAGCTTGACAAAATCAATTCTGAAATCAAAGCTGATATTTCTTATGTCGAGGTGAGGGAGGCATTCAGGGAGACAAACCAGGTCTTGCATTCAAGGTTCAGGCAGCTGGTGAATTCGCTTGAGACCGGCTGCGAAATTTATACGGATATGACTTTTGGCCCCAAGACTTTAACACCGGTTCTGTTTTATGTGCTTGGATTTGCAGAAAAATTCTTTGATGCGGATATTAAGAACATTGTATATGGAAAAGTAGATTTTGATAAAAACAAGCGTCCGATTCCTGATACCGCTGAAATTTTTGATGTTACATCACTGTTTTACCTGAATTCCATGGCTTCTGTAATGAAAGCTCCTGACGGAGCGTCTGCTCTGGCAATGCTCAACACTTTGTTTGAGCTTTAGTGTTTTTGGGGTTATTTTATGGAAGATTCAAAATCAAAAGAAGAAAATCCCATCAATCTTCTCTGCAAAAAATATTTTACACCGGAACTCTGCGACGGGCCTGTAACAGAAACTCCTGCTGCACTTAAGAATAAGGCATTTGCGGAACTTTTGTCTTATGGCGATGAAATTTGCTGTAAAAAGTTCAGGGGCAAGGAAGATCATTTATGCATGGAAATTGTAAAAACGATTGATGCGTGCTGGAATTCTTGGAAAAAATCCCCATGTTCTTCATCATATTCAGGCTACTTTTATAAGGCGCTTTGCAACAATCTTAAAAAACTATGCGTCCAAAAGGAGGCGGAATTCAAAGAGATGCCTTTTGATTCTTCTGTTGATAAGTATGATGAGTCTGATGATAAAACTGCGAGTTTGGATGATAAAATCGATAGTGACAGTATGCTTGACAAGCTCTTTGACGACATTGAAATATATACAAGAGCGGTAAGAGCTGATGTCCGCAAATCGCTTTGCGTAATGTTCACCTACAGAATTCTTCATGATGCAGAATTTCCGGATTCAGGCTGGATAGAAGAAAAACACAAAAAGTACGATTTTATAAACATGGAGCTTGTCAAAGATTATTTTGCAAAACAGGAGCTTGCTAAGTCAGAGAACAAAAAATTTAAGTATACCCAAAAAGATGTGTCAAAACTGTTCGGAATTCCTGAAAAAACGCTTTCTGACAGAAGTAGAAAAATAGACAGCTTCTTTGATTTGCAAAAAAACAATGAGTGATAGCTTTGAGAGAGACTTGTCCGGTTTTCAATCCGTCCAGAATTACTCTGGGCGGATTTTTTTTATTTAAAAGTGTTAATTTTCCGAACAGAAAGAACTCTTTATATATATAAGCAGAAATAAATATTGGAGGAGCAAATGAACGCAGTAAAAGTCATAAAGTTTTTGCCAAAAATGAAGCAATAACAGCTCTTGGTGAAAAACAGTCAAAAAAAAAGCTTATGTAAATGGTTTAAAACTTGAAAGAGAGGTGTGATATTATGCAAGTAGAGTTTGTTATTGCGGCATTTTTCATTTGTATAGGTATTTCTATTTGTATCCTAGGAATTATACTAGATACTTGGGGATAATATAGAATGGATTAAAAACACAGATTTGATTTAAGGTATTAAAACTTGTTCTGTATATGGGAGATTTTAGATGGAAACAAAGACAACACGCATAGGAATGGAAACAGAGATTGACAAGAACCTTAAAACTCTTGCAGAAACAAAAGCAACATGCTACTGCCTGCGAGAAACAGGTCAATGTGATTTTGATGACTGCTTAGAATGCAGCAAGTTAAGTCTGTATCAGCAAGGTGTCAGGAATCTTCTGCCTGTTGACCTGCTTAAAGTTGATAACCTTGCTGCAAAGATTATTCAGCGGAAACTTGATAATGACATTTCATTCCGTGCTACGTCAGCTTCGCGCTGGAAATATTTCTTCAACAGCCTGAAATGGATGGCTATAGTTTTTACGTTTGCAATATTTATCCCTTTAGCGGCTGCTTACTTCTTGTGCACATATGCCCTAGATACTAAGGGAGCTGTCTATCCTATTATAGATGATATTACAGAGAGCAAGATAATTCGTGTGCTTGATGAAACACATAAGAATGTATATGACATGAATGGCGACCATCAGGTTAACTGCCAGGATTTCACAGTCATGTTCATTTATCTTTGGGCTAAGATATATCCTGATGACTCTAAGTCTGCTCAGATTGTCTTTAACAAGAACTTTAATACAGGCATGAACCACCTGTTTGTGTCGGTCAGGTCTGGTAATAAAGTGTTCTATATTGAGCCGCAGGGAAGCTATACAAACTATCGTATGGAGCATTTCTGGGGAGACAGGTATGACCCTTGCTTTAATAGGGAAATCCGCAAGTCGTTCTGGTATGCACAGATGGGGCTTCCTTATAATGGAGAGTGATTAATGACCAAACCTTGAAATAGAACTATTCGTGTTATGAGCTTTCCGTGCTGATTTTCCATCTCATTTCTCAGTAACTTTTGGGTCAAAACTCACTGACTTTTGTGTCAAAACTCAGTAACTTTTGAGTCAAAACTCAGTAACTTTTGGGTGAAAACTCAATGACTTTTGAGTGAAAACTCACTGACTTTTGAGTGAAAACTCAGTAACTTTTGAGCTGTTTTTATGTCTGCATTTTTTCAGCTTTAATTGCAAATTATCATTATATAAACTACAATTGGGCGTATGGCAAAGACTGTAGACGATAAGAAAATTATTTACACAATGGATCGGGTTTCCCGCGCTTACGGGACTAAAGTTGTTCTTAAAGACATAAGCATTTCATATTATTACGGAGCAAAAATCGGCGTTATTGGTGAAAACGGCGCCGGTAAGTCTTCTTTATTTAAAATTCTTGCGGGCGTTGACAACGATTTTACAGGCGAAACTCATCTGCTTCCTGGATTCACAATGGGATATTTGGAGCAGGAACCGCAGCTTGAAGCAGGCAAGACTGTAAAAGAAATTGTAATGGAAGGCGTAAAGCCGATTACAGATTTGCTTGCTGAATTCGACAAAGTGAACGAGGCGTTTGGAGACCCTGACGCTGACTTTGACAAGCTTTGCGCAAGACAGGCTGAGCTTCAGGAAAAACTTGATGCTGCGGACGCTTGGAATTTGGACACAAACCTTGAGCTTGCAATGGACGCATTAAGATGTCCTCCAGCTGATCAAGTTGTGGACGTGCTTTCTGGAGGTGAACGCCGCCGTGTTGCTTTGTGCCGCCTTCTTCTTCAGCAGCCGGATATTCTGCTTTTGGACGAACCTACTAACCACCTTGACGCAGAAACTGTCGCCTGGCTTGAACGCCACCTTCGTGACTACAAGGGCACAATCATTGCGATTACTCACGACCGCTACTTCCTTGACAATGTTGCCGGCTGGATTCTTGAAATGGACAGAGGCGAAGGCTATCCGTTTAAAGGAAACTATTCTGAATGGCTTGAGGCAAAAGAAAAGCGTCTTGAGCAGGAAGAAAAGCAGGCTTCAGTCCGTCAGCGCGAAATGAAAGAAGAGCTTGAATGGATTCACGCAGGCGCAAAAGGTCGTCAGGCAAAGCACAAGGAGCATATCACAAAGTACGAGCAGCTTTTGGCGGAAGAGCAGAAGCGTGTTCAGCTTAAGGACAGCCAGATTTCAATTCCGGCAGGACCTCGTCTTGGAAGCCTTGTAATTGAAGCGAACGGACTTACAAAATCATTCGGCGACAAACTGCTTTTTGAAAACCTTGACTTCGCAATTCCAGCTGGAGCTGTTGTTGGCGTTGTAGGACCGAACGGAGCAGGAAAAACTACTTTGTTCAAAATGCTTGCAAAGGCTGCCACTGGCGAAGGGGAAGAAACTCCGGATTCCGGCACAATAAAAGTCGGCGACACAGTAAAGCTTGTGTACGTGGATCAGATGAGAAGCAAGATTGACCCGAACAAGACTGTGCTTGAGCTTCTTTCTGGAGGAGCTGACCTTATAAAGCTTGGCGCGGTTGATGAAAAAGGACGGCCTGTAAACGGAGCGTTGCGCGAAGTGAATGCCCATGCGTATTGCTCTTGGTTCAACTTTAACGGCGCGGAACAGAACAAAAAAATCAGCGTGCTTTCCGGCGGAGAAAAAAACAGGCTGAACATGGGACTTATGTTCAAGGAAGCGGGAAACGTTTTGCTTTTGGATGAGCCTACAAACGACCTTGACATTTCTACAACACGTTCGCTTGAAGAGGCAATCAACAGTTTTGCCGGCTGTGTGCTTGTAATAAGCCATGACCGCTACTTCCTTGACCGTATCTGCACTCATATTCTTGCGTTTGAAAATAACAGCGAAGTCAAATGGTTTGAAGGCAACTGGAGCGAATACGTAGAATGGAAGAAAAACGTTCTTGGCATTGACGACGACCATCCACACAAGACCATGTACCGCAAGCTCACAAGGTAAATGTAGAACTGTAAAAAAAGGATGCCCGGTTGGGGGCATCCTTTTTTTTGTGTCATAAAACCAATGCGATGTTATTTGCTAGGCGGATTGTTGCCGCGGTTTCCACCGCTTGGGTTTCCTGTTGTTGAAGGCATTCTTCCGCCTTCACCTGCGTGGCTGTTGCCTGGTTTTACAGTTGTCTTTCCCATTTGTATGCTCCTTTTAAATGAATTTCAATAGTTGCCGTATTTTAAGCTTTGAATATTTTTATTAACTTCGTGGAGTTATCTCTGTGATTGTTATTGTGCCGGGATAAATGATTGATTTCTCTGAAGTTGTACCTATATCTTGGAATGCATGTAACGTTGTGGTTGTAAGGTGTCCTTTGAATTCATATATCGCATTACTAGTATCATAATTATAAGTTGTATTATTAAGTTTTCCAGATTGACTGAATTGCGCAGGAGTCCTTGTTTCTTCTGTTAAAATTACACCTTGAATTTCTTTGTCGTCATTGCTTAACTCATATAATCCGTAATAGATTTTAACATCTTGCTCTGGTGTTTTGAAATAATCGTTTATATTATCAGAATTAACATTAAAACTTTCTTTTAGTTCTGCTGATGTCATTACAAAAGCATCATGCCCATCACCGTATCCAGCATTTGTCATTTTGTTTATATCTTCAGTAGTGTAAATTCCATATTTATTTTTATCTGCAAAACCGTAAGCAAATTTATATTTTCTGGCTAATCCTCTAGAAATAGAGTTTATATTTAATGAACCGTATTCGTTCTTTAAATTTTCAGCTAACTCAATTTTATGTGAATTTTGCAAACCATCTCCGTTAGGAAAGATACCTGAAGCTTCAGTTTTAGATGGAAATTATGATGCTTGATGTTCTACAGATCCTCCGTCATCGCAGCTTAATAATGCAGCCAGCATAAACATGCTTGCAAAAATAATACTAAGTTTTTTCAAAGTTTTCATAAAATAACTCCTTGTTAATTTTGTTACCCTATCTTACCCCCCCCCGGCACTTTGTCAAGAGATTTGTTTGCTTTTTAGAGATTTTATTTATTGCATAGGTTAACTTAATTAACTTGTTAAAGTAAGTTAATTAAGTTAATATTGAAGCATGAATGAAATAGATGAACTTAGGAAAAAAATAGAAACTCTTCCAGCTGGTGGAATTACAGCAAAAACGATAAAAGGAAAAAAATATCTTTATTATCAATGGACAGAGAACGGCAGGCAATTTTCGCGGACTGTAAAAGAAAAAGAAGCCGAGCTTTTAAAGGCTCAAATAGAAGAGAGAAAACTTTTGCAGGAAAAATTAAAGGAGATTAAGAATTCTAAAATTCATGTTTTTTCGGCAAAGCTTGAAAAAGATAATATCTATAATTGTGATGTCAGAATTGGAGAGCCTCTAAAGACTTTTGCGGCATCTGTAAGTTCTTATAAAAAACGTTATATATATGAAGATATAAAAAATTTTATATACAATGAAACGCATGATAAAGTATTTATTCTTTATGGTCTGCGAAGAACTGGAAAAACTACTTTAGTTCGTCAGATTATTTATAATATGCTGGAAAGTAATTTTTCTAAATCAGTTTTTATTCAGATAAATTCAAATAATACGCTTTCTGATGTAAACAAGGATTTAAAAGTGCTGGAATCTAAAGGCTATAAATATGTCTTTATTGATGAAGTTACACTGATGGAAGATTTTATTGATGGAGCTGCGCTTTTTTCTGACGTTTTTGCTGCTAGTGGAATGAAGATAGTTCTTTCTGGAACAGATTCTCTTGGTTTTATTTTTTCTGAAGATGAGCAGCTTTATGATCGATGCATTCTTTTGCATACAACATTTATTCCGTTCCGAGAGTTTTATGATATTCTTGGAATTCAAAGTATTGATGAATATATTAAATACGGCGGCACAATGAGCCGTAGCGGTGAAAATTATAATAATTCAATTTTTGGTACAAAGCAGAGTACTGATGAATATGTAAATACTGCAATTGCCAGAAACATACAGCATTCGCTTAAAAATTATCAATATGAAGATCATTTTAGAAATCTTTATGAGCTATATGAAAAACATGAGCTGACAAATGTAATCAATAGAATTGTAGAAGATATGAATCATCGTTTTACTATTGATGTTTTGACGCGCGATTTTAAATCCCATGATTTTGGCTTGGCGCAAAGAAATGTCCGTAATGATAGAACTAATCCTACAGATATTCTTGATACTGTTAATAAACCGAAGCTGATAAAAAATTTTATGAAGGCTTTGGAAATTTTAAATAAAGAGAATCAGATTATAGAAATCAAGGATGTTCATCGCAAAGAAATTAAAGAATACTTGGATATGCTTGATTTGACTTGCAATATTCCTGTTGTTTCCATGGCTGATTTGAACAATAGAGCTTTTTTAACTGTTTTTAGCCAGCCGGGCTTGCGTTATTCGCAGGCGGAATCTCTTGTAAAAAGTCTTATGATGGATGACGTTTTTAAAAATATTTCCGCAATTGATAGAAAAAGAATTACAGATAAAATTCTTGATGATGTGAAAGGTCGTATTCTTGAGGAAATTGTTTTGCTGGAAACAAAAAAAGCTAACCCTGAAAAAGATATATTTAAGCTTAAGTTTGCTGTAGGTGAATTTGATATGGTTGTCTATGATTCTGAAAATGTTAACTGTAAAATATATGAGATTAAGCACAGCAAAGAAATTTCCAAAGAGCAGTATCATCATCTTGTCGATACAAAAAAATGTGAACAGACAGAATTTCGCTATGGTAAGATTTTGAGCAAGGTAGTTTTATATAGAGGAAAAAACTTGGAAACAGAAGATGGTGTTTTGTATAGAAATGTGGAGGAATATCTTTTAGAACTTGGCAAACATTAAAACTATCCTTACAACTCCCATTGAAACAACTTTATGTGTAGTTTATAATCTGCCAAGATTTTTTATGTGAGGTTTATATGGCAAAGCTTCCTTCTTGCGCTCTTGATGTAAGGCTTATTGCGCTTGACTTGGACGACACTCTTTTGGATTCAAATAGAAAAATCAGCGACAAAAATGTGCAGGTGCTTCAGGAATGCGCTCGCCGCGGAATTTATGTTGTGCTTTGCTCTGGACGCGCGGAAGATGGAATTTTGCCTTTTGTGCGCAGGCTGGATATTGCTGGCAGCGAGTTTGGAAAATTCATAATTGCAATAAACGGATGCAGCGTTTTTGATATGCATGAGCGCAAGCAGATTTACACTTGTAGCGTTGATTCTTCTGTTCTTTTAAAGGTTAATTCCGAAGCTGAAAAAATGGGGCTTAGAAGCGAAGTTTATTCCCCGGACACAATTTTCTATGCGGAGGAAACTTCTTGGACACGCAAGGACGTTGATATGTGCGGTTTAAAAGGCAAAGTTATAGACGACTACGAAACTTTCCTGCGTGAAAAAAAATTCCCAAAGATGCTTGTCCCGGGCGAGCCTGAAACTCTTCAGGTGCTGCAAAAAAAACTCAAGGGAGAACTTGGAGATTCCGCCGTTATATTTACGAGCAAACCGTTCTTTCTTGAAATCCTTCCGCCGAACTGCGGCAAAGGAGAATCCATCAACTGGCTTGCTGACTACATTGGAATTCCACGTTCATCTACAATGGGATTTGGAGACAGCATGAACGATGAAAGCATGATTGAAAAAAGCGGTTACGGCGTGTGCATGAGCAACGGAATTGACTACATAAAAAACGCTGCTGACTTTATCACTGAAAAAGATAACGACTCAAGCGGCGTTGGCGACTTTATAGAAAAATATGTTTTGTAGCTTTTAAGATACAATGTCCGCTTTTTGCAGAAGCTCTGTTTCCCATTCGAGCAGGGCTTTTTCTTCTTGCGTCTTGTTTCCTTTTACATCGCACATAATTCTGAAAACCGGCTCTGTTCCGCTTGGACGCATCCAGATAAAGGCGACAGGCTGATTTGAACTGTCAAGGAATTTTACTTTTAGTCCGCCGTTCGCATTGTTCCAGTTTTGAGCGGCAGCAGTTTCTTTTGTGCCGTTTGTTGTGAATGCTTCGTAGCTTGCAATTCCAAATTCATTTTTGAGCTGCTCTTTTTTTTCTTCCCAAGATGAAATGAATTCTTTTCTGAAATTTTCCTTGAGCTTGCCTTTGTCCTGCATTTTTACTTGAAGAACTGCGCGGCTTTCGCTTACGCCTGTTGTTGTGTATTCAGGCAGCGTGGAAATAACATCGTTGAGAGTAAAGTTGTCATTGTATTTTTTTTCTTGCCCGGACATCTTGCACCACAAGTGGAACAAGCCAATTTTGTTCTTTGTGTCCCGTAGCGCAAGAAGTTTTACCAGTGCAAAAATTGTTGCAACTGGATCCCTTACCGCAGAAGGGTATGTTATGTTTCCGCCGTTGCTTCCTTCTCCGAATATTCTTACGTTGAAACCTTCGCTTCTTTTTTCACGTGCAAGGTTCACAACATTCGCTTCTCCAACTTCCGCGCGGAATACTTTTGCATTTAAGCTTGCGCAGATTTCGTCAATTCTCATGGAAGTGGGGCAGTTTACAGCTACCGCAAGATTTTTTGCATCTGGATTTTTCCAGTATTCAAATGCAAGCTCAGACATTACACACAGCGCAAACACTTCTTGTGCTGGCACGGTCTTTGCTTCTTTGCCGTTCCAGTAGACAACGTTTCCGCGGTCGCCGTCGCAGTCTGGCATATATCCGAGCAGGGCAGAACTGATTCCTTCTTTTTGGAGCTCATTGATTTTTTGCGCGCAATGCACAAGATTTTCTGGCTCTGGAATTATTGCGTGAACAATTTTATCTTCGTTGAATGGAATAAAACTGATTCCGCTTTCCGGGATAAATTTTTTATCTATTGAAGTTGCGCGGGCAGAACCGTTCATGTCGCATACAATGCTAAGCGGATTTTTCTTCGCTGTTTTTTTTAAAATGCTGAACAGTTTATGCTGAAATAAATTTTTGGAGCTTCCGGCTATTACGCTCTTTATAAATTTTTCGTAGGCGGCAAGAGATTGTTTTTTGTACTTGGCGCATTTTGCGTACACATTTTTAACTTGTGCCTTTTGAGCTTTGAATGCAAGCGAAAGTGCGTGGTCTTCTGCTCCGACTGAACTGCATTTTGCTGCAAAGCTTTCCGCAAGTTTTTTTGATTCCCCGGCTTCAAGAACGCCTCCATTGTTCAGTCCGAATTTTATTCCGTTGTGTCCTACTGGATTGTGGCTTGCTGAAATGTAGAGAAATCCATCGTGTTTTTTTGAATACGCCATTATTTCCGGGGCGGCGGCAGTTCCAAGAAAAACAACTTTTATTCCGCAGGCGCAAAGTCCTTGAATCACATTGAGCGCGATTTCTTTTCCTGTTGGGCGTGTGTCTGTTGCCACGACAACTGACGGTTCTTTTTTTTCTGTTTTTGAAATTATATATTCAGCGAATGTTTCCGCAATTAAAAGACAAAGAAAACTGTTTGCTTCTCCGATTTTTGGCGAAGTGTCTTCCGCATCCATGCTTTCTGCAAAAACTTTTCTCCAGCCGGATGCTGATAAAATCATATTGTGTTTCATAATAAACTCATTATAACGCTTTTATCATAAGTGTGGAAGCGAACAAGTAAACAGGTTCTTAGGGCGTAGCCCTAAGCGTTGCAAGGAAAGGAGGGTTGTATGGAGGGAGGAAAGAAAACGGCGATAAAATCGCTTCGCTTCTGAAGTAGAGGGTTGTCTTTCCTCCAAAAACTTGCGTTGCACATTGCCTTTTTTTTCAATATAATAATCCGCATTATGTCAGAAAGAAACGAAAAAGAACTTTGCCACTGGGCTGACCAGCAGGCTTCAAGAATTATCAAGCAGAAAGGCGACCTTGACCTTTACACCTGCGCTTCTGGAATTACCCCGAGCGGAACAGTTCACATTGGAAACTTCCGCGAAATTATTACTGTAGATTTGATTGTGCGCGCTCTCCGCGACCGTGGCAAGAATGTGCGCTTTATTTATTCTTGGGACGACTACGATGTTTTTAGAAAAGTGCCGGGCAATATGCCTCAGCCGGAAGTTCTTGAAAAATATCTGCGCTATCCAATTACAATGGTGCCGGACACTTTCAGACGCGATGAAAACTATGCGCGCCACCATGAAGTTGACATAGAAACTCAGCTTCCGCGTGTAGGAATTCATCCTGAGTTTTTGTATCAGGCTAGCCGTTATAGAGCCAACCGTTATGCAGAAGGAATGAAGAAGGCATTGCAAAACCGTGAGCTTATAAAAGAATGCCTGAACGAATACCGCGATGAGCAGCACAAAATGAAGCCGGAAGATGTTTACTGGCCTGTTGCCGCTTTCTGTTGCAAATGCAATAAAGACGAAACAGAAATTCTTGATTACGATGGTGAGTATGGCGTTACATATAAATGCAAGGCTTGCGGACATGAAGAAAAAGGCGACCTTCGCACTTCAAAAGAATTCAAACTGGGCTGGCGTGTTGACTGGCCGATGAGATGGAACGAAGAAAAAGTTGTGTTTGAGCCGGGCGGAAAAGACCACATTTCTCCAGGCGGAAGCTACGACACAGCAAAACTTGTAAGCAAGAAAGTTTTTGGGTGGGACGCTCCTGTTACAATGAAGTATGACTTTGTAAAACTCAAGGGCGTTCCTGGAAAAATGTCATCTTCAAAAGGAAAAGTAATTTCGCTTGTTGATGCTCTTGAAGTTTATCAGCCGGAAGTTTTGCGCTACATTTTCGCCATGAACAAAGTTGACCATGAGTTCAGCATCAGCTTTGACTTGGACGTTGTTACAATATACGAAGCCTACGATAAGACAGAACGAATTGCTTGGGGAATCGACAAGGCAAAGAACGAAGATTTGTTCCTCAAGGAAAAACGCATTTACGAACTTAGCCAGATTGAAAACGAAATGCCGAAAGTTCAGCCGTACCAGATTGCTTTCCGCCTGCTTACAACTTTGCTTCAGACTTATTCAGGCGACATCGATGCGGTTATTGCTTCTCTCAAGGATGTGAAGGAAGAGCAGAAGGAAACTTTGCGCCGCCGCTGTGAATGCGCTTGGTACTGGATTAAAGAAAGTGCTCCAGACTGCGCTCCGGATTTCTGCTTTACTTTAAGAGAAGACGGTTCTAAGGCTGAAGATATTTCGGGTGAAATGCTGACTGCTGTGCGCCGTGTGCGTGATGAAGTTGTTCCGCGTCTTGAAACTTTTGCAGTTGACAAGGAATGCCAGCAGGCGATGTACGATATTGCTACAGAGCTTGGTCTTGAGTCAAAGGCATTGTTTACGGCTTTGTATCACGCCTTAATTGGAAAAGATCAGGGACCGCGCCTTGCAAGTTTCTTTAGGATTATCGGAAAAGAAAAACTTCAGAAAATCCTGAGCGTATACTAAAAAAATGTCGTTGCCATATCAAGTATGGCAACGACATTTAGAACTTGTTAGACAACCCTTAATCTAGGTCGTTTAAATGAAGAAGAGAATTTATTTTTCACTTGCGCTGAATATTCTGATTGCCGTATTTGAAATTGCTGCTGTGATTTTGTCTTTAATTGAATATGGCGGATTTAGTTTCTTTAAGTTTTATACGCAGGACAGCAATATCTTTTTGGGAATTTCAAGTGCTGTAATGGCGGCTTGTAAAATCAGTTTTCTACGTTCAGGAAAAAAGGTTCCTGATTCAGTAAAATTGTTTTCTTACATTGCGGTTTGCTGCACAACGCTCACAATTACGGTTGTTCTGGCTTTGCTCATTCCGAATGCTGGCGGCTACACAATGAAAAATTTCAGCCACTATATGCTTGAAGGTTCTGGGCTTTTTATGCACTTTATGTGTCCTGTTTTGGCTTTGGTTTCTTTTATCTGCTTTGAAGAAATTCCTCTGAAATTTTCGCATACTGTTTGCGCTATTGTTCCTACTTTAGTTTATGCGGCTGTTCTTTTTGTCTTGAACATTGCCCGTGTTTTGGTTGGTCCGTATTTTTTTCTTCACGTTTATGAGCAGAGTATTCTTGCTTCTGTGGGCTGGACATTTGTTGTAATCGGCGGAAACTATTTGATGAGCGTTGGAATCTGGGCGGCATCTAGGAAAAAATCATTTTGAAAATTGCATTTTGTGTTGTAGTTGCGAATGATTTCTTATGTATGCTAAAATGAGCTATGTTAAAAAATTTTCTTTGGGTGTTTTTTATTTCGATGGTGCCGCTTATTGAGCTTAGGGGCGCGATTCCTGTTTCGCAGGCGTTAAAACTGCCGGTGATTTCTTCTTATATTATCAGCATAATTGGAAATATGATTCCAGTTCCTTTTATTTTTTTGTTTGCAAGAAAATTTTTGGAGTGGGGGCAGAACAAGCGTCTTGTAGGCGGAATCTGCCGTTTCTTTTTGCTCAGGGGAACTGCTGCCGGTGAAAAAATGCAGGCAAAAGCTGGACGAGGGCTTTACTTTGCGCTTTTTCTTTTTGTAGGAATTCCGCTTCCGGGAACTGGAGCTTGGACCGGAACTCTTGCAGCTAGCCTTTTGGACTTGGACGGAAAAAAGACATCTCTTGCCGTTATGGGAGGCGTTCTGCTTGCCGGCATGATTATGCTTGTTTTGACATTGCTTGGATTCGGAGCTGCAAACGCGGTTGCAGGGTAAATAAAAAAGCTGCCCGGTTAGGACAGCTTGTGTTTGCTTATGCTTGCAATGCCGTAACTGCTACTGTTGCAACAATGTCGTCAACGTTGCAGCCGCGGCTAAGGTCGTTAAGCGGTTTTGCGAATCCTTGGCATACAGGTCCAATTGCCATCCAGCCGCCCATTCTCTGGGCAATCTTATAGCCGATGTTTCCTGCGTTGATATTTGGGAATACAAAAACATTTGCGTGTCCTGCAACTTTGCTTCCCGGAGCTTTTAGCTCTCCAACTTCTGGAGCAACTGCGGCGTCAAACTGAAATTCTCCGTCCAGTGCCAAGTCTGGTGCTTTTTCCTGAGCAAGTTTTACTGCTTCCTGAACTTTTGGAACGCTCTTAAAGAACTTGTCATCGTTTCCGCTTCCTTTTGTGCTGAAGCTTAGCATGGCGACTCTTGGCTCGATTCCTGCAATTTTCTTTGCTGTATCGGCTGTTGCAACCGCAATGTCTGCAAGTTCTTCACTTGAAGGCTCAATGTTGATTGCGCAGTCAGCAAGAAGCGCAACACCTTCTTTTATGTATTTGTTTCCACATTCCGGGGCAACCATGATAAAACTTGATGAAACTGTCTTTATTCCAGGCGCGGTCTTTATAACCTGAAGTCCTGGACGCAATGTGTTTGCTGTTGAATGGCAAGCTCCGCTTACAAATCCGTCTGCGTCTCCTGCCTTGAGGATAAGAGCTCCGAACATTGTGCGGTCTTTGAGAATGTAGTTTTTTGCATCCTGAACTGTAGGATATTCTGCCTGCCCAGTTTTCTTGTTGATTTTGCCTTCACGTGTCTTGAATAAAAGTTCCGCATACTTGTCTGTGTCTGGGCTTGTGGCTGGATCTACAAGCTCAATTCCTGAAAGGTCAACTCCTGGAGCTGCCTTTGCGCATTCTTCTGCGTTTCCGATAAGAATGATTTTTGCAATTCCTTCCTTTACGATTTTTGCAGCCGCTTCAACAACTCTCTTGTCTTCGCCTTCGCAAAGAACGATTTTTTTTCCGGCTGTCTTAGCCTTTTCCTTTAACTGTGAAACAAAATCCATAATGCACCTTCTTTGATTGTTTTGCTTGAAAATCGGGCAACCGGAATTCGAATCCGGGACCTCGTGCCCCCCAGACACGCACGCTAACCAACTGCGCTATTGCCCGAAAAGCACTGCATGATTATATCAAATGGCGTATTGATTATCAATTGCAGCGGAAAAGGTATATTTTGTTCATCTTGTGCGCATACTTCATTTTTATTGCAACAGGGGGTATTTTGTGGTAGCATTTTCGGCAGATTCGTAAAAGAAAATGAAGAACAATATTAAGCTAAAAAATCATCTATTGTAATTATTTTAGTTTCAACTCTCATTGTCACAAATCTTTTTGTGGGAGTGGTTTCCTACTATGTTTCTGCGGGCGCAGTAGATGAAATCAGTTCGAGCATTGGGTCTCTTGAAAAAATGATTCAGGTTCAATCCGAAAATGTTCAGCAGGCATCTTCTGCAATTGAACAGATGATTGGCAATATATCTTCCGTGGGCAAGATGATTTCTTCCTTTGACCAGTTTGAGGAGCATTCTAATACTGGAATTGACAACCAGTCGAATGTAAATGAAATGATTCTTGACATTGAGCAGCAGTCGAAAATTCTTCAGGACGCGAACCTTGCGATTGCAGGCATTGCTTCGCAGACAAACCTTCTTGCTATGAATGCCGCGATTGAGGCAGCCCATGCAGGCGAGGCCGGAAGGGGATTCAGCGTGGTTGCGGATGAAATTAGAAAATTGTCGGCAACTTCATCGGAGCGCTCACATTCCATAGGCGCGCGGCTGGCAAAAATTCAGGAGACAATAAAAGGCGTTGTCTCTCTTTCAAGTGAGACATTGTCGGAATTTTCGCTTGTTTCAGACAATATTGCGGAAACAGGCCAGATTGTGGCGCAGATAAAAAATGCGATGGAAGAACATCAGATAGGCTCAAAGCAGATTATAGATGCCCTTCAGTCTATGAACGATTCTACTGCCGAAGTAAAATCTTCGTCTGCGAAAATGTCTGAGGACAACAGGCATATCCTTGCAAAAGTGAAAAAGCTTCAGTCAACTGCTTTGACAATAAAAGACAGTATAGACAGAATGCAGGAAAACTCCACGGCTGCAGATGAGAGCAGGAAGATGTTTTCTGCAATTTCCGGCGATATTACAGACTCAGTAAAAGAAATCGGCGGCAAGATTGGACTTTTCAAGGTGTAGCACTGGCTTACATTTTTTTTTCGCTTTCTTTTTTTCCCCCAGACAGCTACAGTACGCATCGTTGTTTAAATGAAGGCTTAAAAGAGGCAAAATTCAGCCGTATAGACAATATCAGGTGTTTTTTATAAAAAAAATATATTTTTTTTAGTTTCCTTTTGGATTTTCCAGACAGTTTGATATATAATATAAAAAGGTAGTCCTAATTCAGGGCTTTATAAAGCAGTTAAAAACGGCGCAGGAAGAGAGGCGAATGCAGAAAACGCTCTGTTTTGCTGCCTCGGAAGCGGCAACGTTGATAGTTCAAAGGAAAAACAGTGCGTATTTTTGCAGACACATCTCGAACAGAATCTGTTTTTAGATAGAATTGTATTCAAATTAACAGGAGAAAACTATGAAGAAATCTATTTTCTTGATTTTACCAGCGGTAATGCTAATGCTTGCCTCGTGCATGGATTCCGCAAGCGGAAACGGTGGAGTTGGCTCTGTTCGTGTTGCGCTTCCGGGCTCTTCCCGGAATGTCTCTAGCAGTGACAGGGCCGACTCGTACACAGTTTCCCTGCTGAAAGGCGGAAAAGTTATAGAAAGCCAGACAGCCGTGCCGGGGGGGCAGTGGAGTTCAATGAGCTTGATGCCGGAAGCTACACGGTTGACGTTGAGGCGACTTTAAGCGGTGCCTTGAGCGGCGTGGGAAGCGCGGAAGTTGCAGTTACAGAGGGTGAGACGGCTTCATGCAGCGTTCTTATGAACAGAGTGTACACTGCGGCGCAGGCTGCGGAGCGTATAGCTGAGCGTATAAGCGATGATAACGGCGAGAACTGGAACATAATTGTTGCCGGTCCGATAGATGACGACGGCTTGTTAGAAATAGCTAAAAATTTAAAGGATGTTCTTACAGAAGGTTGCATAAGCCTTGACCTTGGCAGGACAACCGGGCTTAGCTCAATTGGTGTGACAAAGTTTCAGTACTGCACAGCTCTTTCTGCCATAGTTCTCCCGGAGGGAATAGGCTCTATTGATGAAAATGCTTTTGATGGATGCACATCACTTGCAAGTGTAACGATTCCAGATACTGTGAATGAAATAGGACAATTTGCGTTCCTTAATTGTTCTGCTCTTAAGAGCATAGAGATTCCAAACAGTGTAACAACGATTGCTAGTGGCGCGTTCAGGGAGTGCACGGCTCTAACAAGCATAGAAATTCCAAGGAGAGTAATTACGATTGGTTCAGACTCATTTAATGGTTGCACGGCTCTTGAAAGTATAGAGATTCCAGACAGTGTAACAACAATAGAAAGGGCTGCATTTCATGGATGCTCGTCTCTAACAGATGTATATATTCCGGACAGTGTTACTGAAATTGGAAATCAAACATTTACTAACTGTTCCAATCTAAAAAGCATAGTTCTTTCGGCGGGAATAACTTCAATAGCTGAGCAAGTATTCAGGGAGTGCACGTCTCTAACAAGCATAGAGATTCCAGATGGCGTAAGTGAAATAAAAAGTAGTGCATTTATGAAATGTGAGGTTCTTGAATCTATAACAATTCCGGTTAGTGTAACTTCAATTGAAACAGGTGCATTCGTTTCATGCAATAAACTGGAAAGTGTAAAATATAAAGGCTTGTCGGATGATTGGAGTGGAATTGCAATAGGCAGTAACAATCCTTTTGAAAGCGGCAGTGGTATCAAAATAATATGTTCTGACAATACAATAACTCTATAGCCAATCTTTTTCTACACCATGCAATGTGAATAACAAGACCGCGTCTGTTTAGGCACGGTTTTGTTGTTGGCCATGAGGTCCTGGCTGGTGATTTGCTTTCCGTCTTTGTAGTACTCGTCATATCGTTTAGTCGGAGCTTTTTCCACTTTTAGGTAAGTCGCTCTCTTCATATTTTCAGTCTCGTTTTTGGAATCCTTCTCGCTCAGATTGCCGTCAATATAAAGTATGGCTTCTTTCGGTGTTATTACTGATTCGCTGCTGATCTCATATTTACATATAATCTTCACGTATGAACCATCCCGCTCGCCTTCTTCTGTTAATATGAGTGTTGTTCCGCTCACCGTGTACTTGTATTCCTGGTTTTTCTCATACTGTTTGCTTCCGGCTCTAAGCGGAATGTCTTTCCTGTGCTAATTGTTTGATTTTTTCATTTGTGTTAATATGTTTACAAAATTCTTGCCGGCATGGAAATACCGGTTTTTCGAGGTGAAGTATGGCAAAGAATATTGATTGGGCGAATCTTCCTTTTGGTTATCAGGTAACAGATAAGAGATTTGTTGCTAACTACAAGAACGGCGCATGGGACGCAGGCGAGCTTACTTCCGATGCTACTGTGCATATTTCTGAGTGCGCTGGAGTTCTTCAGTATGCCCAGACTTGCTTTGAAGGTCTCAAGGCTTACACAACAAAAGACGGCAGGATTGTTACTTTCCGCCCGGACTTGAACGCTGACCGCATGGCTTCTTCTTGTGAGCGTCTTGAAATGCCGGTGTTCCCAAAAGAGCGTTTTGTTCAGGCAGTTCTTGATACTGTTAAGGCGAACATTGACTGGGTTCCTCCTTTTGGAAGCGGTGCGACTTTGTATATCCGCCCGTATATGTTCGGTTCAAATGCTGTAATTGGAGTAAAGCCTGCTGACGAATATCAGTTTAGAATTCTTGTTACTCCAGTTGGTCCGTATTTTAAAGGCGGAGTTAAGCCGATTGTTGTTCGCATTTCAGATTTGGACAGAGCAGCTCCTCATGGAACAGGCGATATAAAAGCAGGCCTTAATTATGCGATGAGCCTTCACAATATCATGGATGCGCACAGAAACGGATTTGCAGAAAATATGTATCTTGATCCTGCGACACACACTTATATTGAAGAAACTGGCGGCGCAAATATCCTTTTTGTTACAAAGGACGGAAAACTTGTTACTCCAAAGTCAACCAGCATTCTTCCTTCAATCACACGCCGCTCTTTGATTCAGGTTGCAAAAGATTATCTTGGAATTGAAGTTGAGGAGCGCAAGATTAACAAGAGTGAGCTTGCAGACTTTGCTGAATGCGGACTTTGCGGAACAGCCGCTGTAATTTCTCCAATTGGAAAAATTGTTGATCACGAAAAAGAAATCAATGTTCCAAGCGGAATGGAAGAAATCGGACCTGTTCTTAAAAAGCTCCGTGAAACTTTGACAGGAATCCAGATGGGCGAAATAAAAGCTCCAGAAGGCTGGATTTACGAGATTAAATAAACGGAAAATATTCAGTTTGCTATTGATTCCCTGGCTGCGGTCAGGGATTTTTTATAGACTGAAGTTGCGTTATTATCATTCAGGCTCAGTCATTACCGTGCTTGAAAACTTGTCATTATCTGGCTTGATCCTGCGATGTTTCTGAAAGAAACTCGATTGATAATCTCCTGCACTGTATAAAAAAGACTCCTATGTCAAGCACAGGAATGACAGATAAAATTCTCATTGTTCTAAAATGAATTTTTTCTTTCTGATAATCAGATACGAAGTTATTACTGCTGTTCCGGTTATTACCCAGCTGATTGGGTAGACGTTCATTATTGTTTCAAATGAAGTATATTTTTTGAATACGGTTGCAAGCCACACAAGTCTCAAAAGGCATGAGCCTGCCAGTGTAAGAACTGCCGGGAGCATTGAGTATCCCATTCCGCGCAAAGCTCCTGCTGTAATTTCGTAGCTACTTGTAAGAAATTCAAGGGATTCCACATGGACTAGTCTTATGAGGGCAAATGTAATAACTGCTTCATCCACGGTGTAAACTCTAATCACTGCTCTTCTAAAGAACACAAAGACAAAGCACATTGCCCCGGAAATAATTACGCTGCACATCATTGAAAGCCTGTATATTTTTTTGCATCTGCTGAATTTCTTTGCGCCGTAATTTTGGCTTGTGAATGTTGTGGCTGCCTGAGTGAAAGCGCTTACAACAAAGTATGAAAAGTATTCAAAGTTGAGTGCCGCCGCCGAGCCTGCCATCGCATTGCTTCCGAATGAATTTATTCCGCCTTGAATGCAGATGTTTGAAAAGCAGAAAACCATTCCCTGCAATCCTGCTGGAACTCCTATGCGCGCTATTTTTGCAAGCTGGCTTTTGTTTATATGAAGTTTCCTTAAATCCAGTCTGAGTTCCTCTTCTTCATTCAGCAGAAAGAAAATTATCATTGCCGCGCTTACGTAATTTGAAATTACAGTTGAAATTGCAACTCCCGCAACTCCCATTCTGAATACGATTACAAACACAAGGTTCAGGATAACGTTGAGAATTCCAGCCGCAATCAAACTGTACAAAGGGCGGTTTGAGTCTCCCTTGCTTCTTAGCACAGCCGAGCCAAAGTTGTACACCATGATTGCCGGCATTCCAAGAAAGTAAATGCGCAGGTAAAGAGCCGCAAGAACAAGAACTTCTTCTGGCGTTCCTATTGCTTCAAGAATTGGCTTTGAAAGAATCGGACCTATGAATGCAAGAAAAATTCCGCTTATAATTGCCACAGAAATTACTGTGTGCACTGCTGACTTGATTTCGTCTTTTCTTTTCTGGCCGATTAAAGTTGCAATCAGAACATTTGCGCCGATCGACATTCCCACAAAAATGTTTATGATTAAGTTGATTATCGGAGCGTTGTTTCCTACCGCCGCCAAAGATGTGCTTCCAGAAAATCTTCCCACGACTGCTACATCCGCGGAATTAAAAACTTGCTGAAGAATGCTGCTTGCCGCAAACGGAAGAGAGAACACTAGAATCTTTCCAAGAAGCGGACCGTTGAGCATGTCAATTGAATTTTTTCCTGCGCTCATTTTACGACTTCTCCAAAACAAAAAGATATTCGGAAACGTGAATGTTTCTTGCGTTGAGGTTTCGCGAGCCTCTGAATGTATTGTATGAGATTTCAACGGTTTTGAGTTTTCCGTATTTTTCAAGCATGGATTTCATTTCGCCGAATTTTATAAATCCCTCTGAATTATAAGAAACAATTATAAATTTTGCATCAAGCGCGCTGATTATTTTTTCCATGGAATCCAATGCGCTGTGCTTTTTGTTGAACATTGAGCGGTTCCAATTCGCAGGAATTCCTGAAACTTTGCTGAGCTTGGCATCCGGCATTTTGTTTTGCGCGATTATGTTCAGCATAAAATAATTTGAGCCGTAAGGATGCTGGTTGTACGGCGGATCTAAATATGCGATGTCAATTTTTTTAAGCTTGGAAGAAAGTTCAACGGTGTCTTCTTTGTAGATTTCGTTTTTTGACTTGAAGTTGCTGAATACCGGAACTGGAAGCTCCACTTGTCCCATGATTCTTGAAAGCGCGTTTTTTCCTGTTCCGCCAAAGCAGCCAAGCCCTGTGTTTTTGTTTTTGTAGAATCCCTTGAAAATTCCAGAAGTGTTTACGTGGACAGAAGCTTCTGTTAAAAGCGGCGCAATAAAAAATTTCTTGTATTCTTCGCAGTCAACAAGTTTGTCTATTAGCGTGCGGTAAGAGTCGATTCGTTCCGCGTTTTCCCTTGTGTAAAAAGCCCGCTCGCCTGTCTGGATGTCTTCTGTGTTTTTTGGCGCGTAGTTTGCGCAGATTATTCCGGGGATTTTCTGTTCAAAGAATTCTTTTTCAATCGATTTTCTGTAGCTGAAATATTTTTCGCTGTCAAAGTCTTTCTTGTTAAAAAGGTAGCAGCTGTTCAGGATTGAAGAATAGTCTTCCAAGTCGTTCACAATTACCGTTGAAGAATACTGCTTGAGCATCCGCGCAACAATTCCCGAGCCTGAAAATAAATCCGCGCAGACAAGCTTTTGTTTTTTGAGCTTTGATTTTATCTGTTCAATTTCGCTTCGGATATTTCCAATCAGAATCCGTTTGTTTCCGATGTAAGTTATAATTTGCGTTGTCAGGTAGTCTGTGTTTTCTGCCATTTTCTGTTCCTCGCAAATTCAGCGGAATGTTTTACAGTTTCTGTTTTGCTCAAGGATTTTAATAAGGAAATTTCTGTGTTCTAAGATACTCCAGAAAGCAAGGAACTTCAAGAGATTTTTACATGGAAAAATTGCTGTACGGTAGATGATTGCTATTGCTGAATAACAGATTGCCGTGCTACGACACGGTAATCTCTGTTTCGGTAATGGCAAGCGGCTTTGTGTCATTCCTGTACTTGATATGGAATCAGCCTTGGTTACAAAATTCATCTTAATTGACCTATGTTCTATAAAACGGTATTATATGCGTAAAAGTTCTACTTAAATCTTCTGCTTTCAAAAAATTTAAATAAGGGGTAAGAATAATGCCGTATTCTGAGCCAACTGATCTTGCTGTTGTAGCCTGTCCGGGCGGAGAGTCTTTCGCCAACGAAGTCATCACACATTTGCGCCATATGTACAAGCACCGTTTTTCTTTGAAGAGCGATGTTATTTCAAAACGCTACGGACTTGAAAAGGAAAATATCGTTCAGCAGATTAACTTGAAGAATGATATTGAAACTAGCGACCTGTGCATCCGCGGTGCAACAGACAAATACCGTGCGCCGTTTTTTAAGGTAAATGCAAGGTTCACATATTTTGCAAACGGAGAATTCAAGACAGAACTTTTGGATTGCATCCGCGGAAAAGATGTTTATATTTTTCAGGATGTTGAAAACCACGAAAAGCTTGCTCTTAACGACGGAAAAAATGTTCTTAGCCTGAGCGTAAACGACCACGTTATGAGCCTTCT
>OQVN01000141.1_pt1 | contig 28111 bp, 18 predicted proteins | sample 1691621 | NCBI WGS metagenome assembly OQVN01 (sample SAMN03418278, study PRJEB22391) | human gut metagenome | biome: human-gut; feature: organic feature; material: feces | host: Homo sapiens | place: Tanzania | collected 2013-01 | reverse complement strand
CTATTGGCTCTTTTTATTTTATTTTTTTAATTTACACCATTATATGGACTTTATCTCGCATTGTAGGGAAAGTGTGTGATAATCGATATAGGGATTATGCTGTCAGGGATTATTTGAAAGAACATCCCTCTATAAAGGAATACGTCGTAGTAGATGACGATATTAAGGAATATTCATCGAAAGATATCCCCCATTTAAGATTGGTAGACAGTAAGGTAGGGTTTCGGTAAGGAAAGGAGAAAAAGATGAAAGTAGAAAATACAGAAAACAATAGAAAAATTCAACAGGTAGCAGCCAACTATGGCGATTGAGGATATGTATATGAGTAAAGATTGTTTACAAGGACTTATCGATGTGGCTAATGGAACAAAGTAAGGTGTAACGGAAGAACTGAAAGCAACGGATATGATGAGATGGATAGGATTGATGAATAACATTCGATCCTATGCCGATGAGATTGTATTGAATGATATTGTGTATTCCTAACGGATACCAACCGAAGAAGAACTGCTGTCAAACCGATGGCAGTTTTTCTTTTTCGGCAAGTATTCAAGAAGTCATCTTGAATTTCCCGAAAATAAAGGTTTTAGAAAGAAAAAAGGGTAGCAAATTTGACACTACCTTGAATTTGATGGAGGAACGAATTTCACATCGGATGACGGCAGCATTAAGGGAACTATCCAAATCAACGGATGGAATGGAGCAACTTTTGAAGTTTAAGGGTTGAGAAGTCAGTGCCTTTGGAAAAAGTATGTGGTAAAATATATATACGAGAAGTCTATAAATCGGGAGTTGTAGTAAAGGAGGTTTACAATGGGGTTTTGGATTTTTATGTTGATTATGGATTTGCTTCTTCCATTTACGATGATTGGTTTTGGAAGATATTTTATGAAAAAGGCTCCAAAGGAAATAAATTCAGTATTTGGATATCGGACTTCGATGTCTATGAAGAACAAAGACACATGGGAATTTGCTCATAAATATTGTGGTAAAGTCTGGTATGTCTGTGGAATGGTTATGTTGCCGATAACAGTAATATTCATGCTTTTAGTGATTGGAAAAAATGAAGATTGTGTTGGGAGTATAGGAGGAATTATCTGTGGTAAAAAATGTGGACTTGTTAACAAATTGTATTATGACCCGGAAGACTATGAATAGGAGGATATGAGTATGGCAAAAAACTGGTCTTATGCTGAAATGACAAAAAGAGCAAAAGAATGTGGTGGCCCGGAACTGTATGCTGAGACACTCAAGAGGTATGGTTTTCAGAAGGGAATTTTATTAATGATGCCGATGTGTGTAGGCTGTTGTGTGATCACATACAAAAAAGGAAAACAAATAGTACATTTCTTTAAGGATAAACTAAATATTGTTACAAAGGAAGAAGCTAAGGAAGCACAACGGCGGCTTGCAGAGCTGGAACAGGAAGTACATGTTGAATGTTCAAATTGTGGAAGAAAGGCGTATGGAATAGACGAGATCCAGTCAGAGTTTGGTTTTACAAAGGATGAGAAAGATAATCTTATCCCGCACAACTGCTGTAAACAGTGTAGGAGCATATGAATTTGTATATATACAAATCAAGTAATTTGCTATTTATTAATCGGCTACATAAAAGCAAAAATATAGGAGGTGCAAGTATGGCATATCAAAGTTTTTCCCCATTGTGTCGTAATAATGAACATGGAGTGATGGATTATGAAGGCGAAGGTAATTATGAGTGTCCCGTTTGCGGTTTTACTTATCATGACGATGATTATGATGATGACGGCAATGGTGAAAGGTTAAGTGTTTATGAGGCAGCAGAAATCTGGGCATCGAAAGGGAAGGATGAGGACTATATGTTTGGGTATTCTGAAGATGAATTAGAGGATGCTTTATAAACAGAATAAAAAAGAGGTTTACTAAGTAAAAATGGAGGACTGAGGAATTCAACCTTGGTCCTTTTTCTATACGAAGGGAGGAAGTAAAAATAAAAAGATACGAGAATAGAATTTAGGATATTTAGGGTAACTATCAGTAAAAATAAGTCAATCCTTTACCAAACAAATGTTTGCTGTATGCCCATATATGTGTTACAATCTACTAAAAGAACCACACGAACGTAAGCTTAATGAAAAAAGTGAATCGCATATCTTATCACGAAGTTGTTTGTGGAGCCGTCGTCGATTGTGGCGCTCACATTCACGAACAAGGCAGCAGCACAGATGAAGCACTGGTTAAGAGAAATCGTTGGCGATAAGGCGAATTGTTTTACTGGAACATTTCACGGATACTGCAATATGTTTCTGAAAGAAGAGATTCACAAACTTTCCTTTCCTAAGACATTTACGATTCTCGATAAGAAGGCGCAGGCAGAGATGATCAAAAATGTTGCGGAAGACCTGGGAATATCTCTTAAGGATAATGCTGCTAAGAAGATCATGAATGACATAGATATACAGAAGCAGGATCGGATGGTGATTGATGTATGACAATATTGGATTTATTTTTCAAGGTTGCTAAGGCAAAAAATTTTGAGGATTATGACCAGCCTTATGAATATTGGTCTATAGATCAGGAAGATTTATTTTTGTTTCTTACACGCAGAAAAGAACCTCTGCGAGGCCTCTTAGATGCTAAAAAAGAAGTAGATTTTTCATGGATTATAGAAGATTTTTTTAATCTAGGTGAAAGTCTTAATCTCGATGAAGGGTTTATTCCTTATGAAAAAATAGAACCATACTGTAAAATAACGGTGGAGATAGACAGTCCTGTATATTATGAAAGCTGTCAGAAATATCCTTTAGTCTGCATAAGAGGAACTTGTGATAAGCAGTGTGGCAGCAGTACCAAAAATTTTCAGAAAGCCACCTATTGTATCAGAGAGGTGCCTTGCACGGACAATAGGCCGGATTGGAATACCTGGACACCTAAGTATCCGGATTTTTTTGATCTGTTATTTGATGTAACGGAATTTATTCAAGTGTGCCCACATACAGATACCTTGATTGTTATGTTTGAATATACACCAGTGGCTTGGGAGAGTGAACTTAACTTTAATTACAGTGAAGCACTTCTGGTTCGGAGCAGTAATATCACGATCATTGGTGATTCGTCGAAGATTGAGGCTTTGTATAAGGAATATAATACAAAATATCCTACGAAGGATAGGAAGATTGAAGAGACTATCAGTGAACCGGAGATGGGGTTTTATTTTAAATTTTAATTTTTGTTCGCTCTTCTAGTTTTTACAAAGGTTGCTCATTATCATCAATTTCTATCCTTCTATTTACTATACATTCTTGATTTTTTGCAACAATTATCGTAAAAATTCATTGTTGCATTTTTTTTATGGTGTTTGTGCGCACCGAATAAAAATGAGGAAAAGAGTTAAAGGTTGCAAAAATCTATTCAAAATGAGTATATTCCTTGTGGATATGGGGAGTCTATCTACATCATACCTATTGAAATCTCCATCATTCGATGGTAAAATGATGGAGATAAATCTGAAATGAAGGAGATTCCTATGAGGAATTTTGATTATATTGCAAGTCCTGCGAAGTTGCTGACACCTGAAATTGTTCAGATGGTTAGCAGCATCCACGAACATAAAGGCAAACAGGAATTATTTCTCGAAGCCAATGTAGATGAACTGAAAACACTTTTGGAAGTTGCTTTGATTCAAAGTACGGGAGCATCCAATCGAATCGAAGGTATTTTTACAAGCGATAAGCGCTTGGAAGAACTGGTAAGCCAAAAAGCAGAACCTTGCAACCGATCTGAGCAGGAAATTGCCGGTTATCGTGAAGTGCTTTCCACAATTCACGAAGGCTATGAATATATCAATCTAAGACCGAACATTATTTTGCAGTTACATCGAGATCTGTACTCCTATTCACAGGGGACAACCGGTGGAAGTTATAAGAACTCCGATAATGTAATTGCAGAAACAGATGCCGAGGGTCATCAGAAAGCACGTTTTATTCCGGTTCCCGCATTTCAGACTGCTGAAGCGATGGAAGAACTTTGCACTCGCTTCCTTGAAGCGTGGGAAGCGGACCGCATTGATAAGCTGGTTCTGATTCCCATGTTCATTCTGGACTTTCTGTGTATCCATCCTTTCAATGATGGAAATGGTAGAATGAGTCGGTTGCTCACTTTACTGCTTTTTTATAAGGCGGGATACATCGTTGGGAAATATGTCAGTATGGAAATGCTGATTGAAAAGACAAAAGAAACATATTATGAAGCCCTTCAAGCAAGTTCTACTGGCTGGCATGAGGGAGAAAACAGCTATGAGCCTTTTGTTAAATATTATCTGGGTATCATGCTGAAAGCATATAATGAATTTGAAAGTCGTGTAGAGCATTTGAAGCATCGCAGTCTTTCTAAGCCTGATAGAATTAAAGCAGTTATTGATAACAAGGTTGGCAAGATTACAAAGAAAGAAATCATGGAGTTTTGTCCTGATATAAGCAGAATTACCGTGGAGAGGACTTTGACGGATCTGGTTAAGAGTGGGTATATCGCAAAAGTTGGTGCAGGTCCATCTACCGGCTATGTCCGTATTTAATAAAATATCTCCGTCATTACAAGTAAAATGATGGAGATATTTTTATGTTGATGGAATGTGATAATGGAGTAAATTAAATCAAAGGAAGGAAAAAATTATGGAATATTCGGCAATTCTTCATGATATGGATAAAAGATTCTGCTATGCAATCGATAAGGATTTATTCGTGATACGTGTGCAGGTAAAAAAAGATGATATAAAAGAGATCATTCTTCATTATGAGGACAAGTACATACCATTGGAATGGAAGGATACGCGAAGGACGATTCCGATGAAGAAGGTTGCCACCTCACAGTTTCATGATTATTATGAGGCACAGCTTCAGATGCATTTGATATGTCTCCGCTATTATTTTGAATTTACGGATACGCAGGGAGAAAAGGTATATTACGGCAACTATGAGTTTAGCAGGGAATGCATTACAAACAGGGACAGAATGTTCGACTGTCCGCAAAACCTTCGTGAGGAAGAAATGTTTGAGGTGCCGGAGTGGGCAGCAAACAAGGTCGTGTATCAGATTTTCCCATCTCGCTTTGCAGCGTCACAGCCAATAGACAAGGAGTTGTGGTATAAAGCACCCATCACGTCTAAGGATAATCTGCATGGTGATCTCAGAGGAATTATTGATCATTTGGATCATATTCAGAAGCTGGGAATAGACGTTGTGTATTTAACACCTATTTTTAAATCGGATTCCAGCCATAAATATGATACCACTGATTATTACCAGATTGATCCTTCCTTCGGAACAACAGAGGATCTTAAGGAACTGGTGCAAAAAGCGCATGAGTATGGAATGAAAGTAGTGATGGATGCGGTATTCAACCATACAGGAAGAGATTTTTTTGCATTTAAGGATATCATGGAAAAAGAAGAAAAATCCAGATATCTGGACTGGTATTTTATCGAGAGATTTCCACTGAAGGGTGAAAAAGGAGAAGCTCCTAACTTCAAATGTTTTGGTTATTATGACGGAATGCCAAAGTTAAATCTGAAAAATCCGGAGGTTGAAAAATTCGTTACAGATGTTGCATGTTATTGGATTAAGGAATGCGATATCGATGGATGGAGAATGGATGTAGGTGACGAAATCAGTCATTTCTTCTGGAAGCGATTTAGAAAGGCTGTTAAGACAGTAAAAAAGGATTTGCTGATCATCGGAGAAATCTGGCATTATGCAGGAGATTTTCTTGAGGGAGATGAATGGGATACGGTCATGAATTATCCATTTTACCTGAATCTCATAGATCTGCTTGCAGATGAAAAAATCAATGTCAGCCAGTTTATACAGAATCTTGGATATTTGAAGGGACGCTTAAACAAAAAATGCTATCCTCTAATGTGGAATCTGATCGACAGCCATGATACAGCAAGATTTTTACATCTATGTAATGATAATAAGAAAAAGCAGCATTTGGCAGCAGCTTTTCAATTGTTATTACCGGGAATGCCTATGATTTATTACGGAGATGAATTTGCGATGCCCGGAGCAAATGATCCGGATTGCAGACGTGGTATGTACTGGGATGAAGAATACCAGGATAAAGAGATGTTTGAATGGTATAAGCAGCTGCTGAAGGTGCGAAAAAACCATACATGTATCGTAGAGGGTGAACCGATGGAAATATCTGCAAGGGACGAGGAAGAGACGATTGTCCTGACCAGAAAAAATGGGGAAGAGACACTCGCTTTGATCTTCAACTGCAGCAGCAGCGCAAGAGTGCTTAATGAGTACGCGCAAAAATATGATTTACTTAGAGAGAATCCCTTTGATGGAAAATTAGAAGGACTTGATGCCGCTGTAATAGTACTCTGAGATAAGGCAGAGTTGATCGTAGAAGAAGGAATAAACGTACAAAAACAGTTTGCACAGAACAGTATGGATGACCGGTAAAAGTGTTCACAATTTGGCATTTTGGGATACAATTTGGCAGAAAGTATTGTTTTTCCCAGTTGCTGCATGTAATATACTAATATACCGTCAGGGAGCGGTAGTAATCAAAAAAAGGAGAAAATTATTATGAAGAAGAGATTATTAGCAGTATTATTAACAGGTGTTATGGCAATGTCCATGCTTACCGCATGTGGCGGTTCCGATGAGACCACCACAGGTGCTGCAACCGAGGATGTTGCTGAAGCTTCCACAGATGGAGAAATGTGTTCCGATGAAACCTTCTCTGCTCTGCAGGAAAGCTACGCAAGCATGACAGAAGCTTATAATGCAGTAAAAGAGCTTTATGAAAATGATGCAATCGCAGCAGATGCAGCCATTGAAGATGTTATGAACCAGGCAGCTGATGTGATCAACCAGATGGGTGAGATCTCTCAGGATTCCATTACTGAGGAGGATGCAGCTACTCTGAATTCTGCAATGCTTGACATTCTGGATGCTCTGTCTTCTGTTGTTGATGGCATGACCATGACCGAAGGCGGTGAGGAAGCAGCTTCCGAGGGATGTTCCGATGATACTTTCGCTACCTTACAGGAAAACTACAGCACCTTATCTGGAGTATATGATACTGTAGAAGCTGCTTACATGTCCGATGAAATTGAGCAGAATGATGAGATCGAAGAGGCACTTACCCAGACACAGGATATTATGGCACAGATGGGAGAGATCTCCCAGGATTCCATTACCGAAGAAGATGCAGTAGTATTAAATGATGCTATGCTTTCCTTACTTGAGGTACTGGGTGCAGTCGTTGATGCAATGTAATTTCACAGTTCTTCTATAGACTACATGTTATAAAAAGGGAGTATGATTACTCCCTTTTTGTGTACAATGAGGAGGAATTATTTCGTGGTCATTTTGTATTTTGCTGCCTTTGCATTCTCTGTATTGTTGCTGATTCTGACGCTTGTCGCAACCAGTCAGTATCGTAGAAATTATCATGTACTTTCTACCATGACAACCGCAATCGTAAACTTTGGTTATTGGCAGCTTGCCATGTCACACAATCTGGAGGAAGCTCTTCTTGCAAACAGGATCGCATATCTGGATGGAACATTCCTTACCTTATTTATTTTTCTTTCTGTTGCCCAATTCTGTCGGATCAAGGTTCCTGTCTGGATTGTTACGGTCATGTCTATAGTCGGTTTTGTTGTTCTTGGACTTTCCTATACCGGTGGTTACAGTACTATATACTATAGTAGTGTTTCCATCATTCAGAAGCATGGAGTTACTTTCCTTGTCACACAGGACGGACCGGCACATATCCTTTATGATTGTCTGATCGTGGTTTATGCAGTAATAGACCTCGGAGTTATGATCTATGCTTTCCGGAACAAAAATACAGTCTCTTATATGAATACGTTTTTCCTTCTGGCTACGGAACTGTTCTGTATGGTTGTATATGCTGTGGAAAGTATTACGGAATGTGAGATCCAGCTTCTTCCCTTTTCATATGTACTTAATATGGTACTTTTGTTTGTCCTTTTCCGAAGAACCAATTTGTATGATCTATCCATCAATGCGGAGCATATTCGAGAAGAACGCCGTGAATACGGTTATATTTCATTTAGCCGCCATGGAAAATATATTGGAAGCAACGATGTCGCAAGAAAATATTTTCCGGAGCTGGAAAATCTCCTGATGGATCACAAAATTCCGATCAAAGAGAAATTTCTTTATAAGGAGTTTGGCAGTTGGGTTACACATTTTAATCCGGATATTGATAAAACCCGTTACTACAACAGAAACGAGAGGATCCTCAAATGCAGGCTCAGTTCTTTTACTATGGGAAGACGAAACAGCATTCAGGGTTATCTCATTGAAATAACAGATGATACAAACCAACAGCTTCATATTCAGGAACTGAATGAAATGGCCCGCAGGGCAGAAGAGGCAAATCTTGCCAAAAGTACTTTTATAGCCAATATTTCTCACGAGATCCGCACACCGATTCATGTCATACTGGGTATGAATGAAATGATCATGCGCGAATCCGGAGAACCCCAGATATGTGTATATGCCGGAAATATCAAGAAATCCGGCAACATTCTGTTATCTCTTGTGAACAATATTCTCGATTATTCACGTATGGAAAGAGGAAACGTAAAACTACAGCTTGTTACTTATGAAACAGAAAAACTGTTAAACAATGCTGTGGATGCTATCCGGCTTCAGACAGATAGTAAGAATCTGCGTCTGGAGGTATATATTGATGAACATCTTCCTGTAAAGCTGATTGGAGATGATCTGAAATTTCAGCAGATTTTGTTTAATCTGTTGACGAATGCAGTGAAATATACAAATGAGGGCTATGTACGGTTGTGTGTTTCCCAGAAGAAACGTGATTCAGATTCGGTATCCATTGACGTATCCGTTGAGGATTCCGGCATTGGAATCCGTAAAGAGGATATTGCACGCCTCACTAACGCATTCTGTCGTGTGGATGAGAAGCATAACAGGAATATTGAAGGTGCCGGACTGGGTCTTTCTATAGCCAGTCAGTTATTACAGCAGATGGGAAGTCAGTTAATGATTGACAGTGAGTACGGTGTTGGCTCGATTTTCTCCTTTGAGCTTACACAGCAGATTGCAGATGCAGCAGAAATAGGACCGTTTTCTATATTCCCGGACACAACTGCGGAAATACCTTTTTCAATGCTTCCTTCCTTTACCGCTCCGGAAGCAAAGATATTGGTTGTCGATGATAATCAGATGAACCGCTTTGTTTTCCAGGGGCTTTTAAAATATCTGAAGGTACAGGTTACTCTTGTGGCGAGTGGAAGAGAATGCTTAAGTGCCATTACAAAAGAGCATTATGACCTGATTTTTATGGATCATCTCATGCCGGAGCTGGATGGCATTGAAACGCTTCATATTATGAAGAAGCGTAGCGGACACTTATGTACAGACAGTAAGGTAATTGCCATTACAGCCAATGCCTTTCAGGATGCACGGGAAGTTTATCTGAAAGAGGGATTTGATGATTTTCTGGAAAAACCGGTAGAAGGAAAACAGTTGGAAGCGGTGATTTATCAGTATCTTCCCAAAAATCTCATACATTATGAAGATGGAATTTCCTACGAAAAAACAGAGATTCCTGCGAATCCGGGTATGAATAAGGATGTTGATCCTGCTTCTACGGGAAGAGATGATGTTCTGGAGGAACAGCTTTCAGGTCTGGGAATAGATGTATCAAAGGGACTGGCCTATGCCGGTAATGACTGGAACTTCTATCTGGAGATATTGAATTGCTTTATAGAGGAATATGATGCCAAAAGAGAATTATTTTATACATATCAAAAACATCTCTCTGAAGACAATCCTTTTGAAGCATTTAGTCATCTTGCGCACCAGTTAAAAGGAGAGGCACGGGGGATCGGACATGCGGGGCTCGGAGAGAAATTTTATCAACTGGAACTGGCATCCAAAGAACACAGGGAAGACAGGATAAAGATTCTCTTAGACAGCACGCTGGATTTATGGGAGCAAGTTGTTACTTCTTTGAAAAATTTTCTGAAGTAAGCTGCTGCCGAATTTCTCTTTGGAGACGGACCGGAATGGGAATAATTACAGAATTCATCATTTCAATATCTGCCTGAGTCACATTGCGGACATACAGACGGTTGACCAGGTAACTGCGTCCCACTTTGATAAATTCTGGATTCTGTGCAAAATCTTCACAGATTCCGGAAAGAACCTTTGTTACAGAAATAGTGTCGGTCAGGGTATGGATCAGCGTCACATGACGGCCTGCTTCAAAATACAGGATATCCTTGAGTGGAATTTGTATTTCCCTTCCCTGAACATTCACCCGATACAGCTTGGAGGTGTTTTCGAAGATAGAAGTGCAGTGTCGGATCGCATTCATAAAGTCCTCATGATCATAAGGCTTTTGTAGATAATATAACGCGTCCACATTATAACTGTCCATGGCATGCTCCATGGAACTTGTTGTAAAGATCAGACCGCCTTTATATTGTTTTTCACGCAGCGTATGTGCAACACTCATACCATCCGGAGCATCCATATATATATCCAGAAAAATAAGGGATGGCTTTTCGATTGTCTCATCATATCGCTGAAGAAGCTCTTTTCCGGACAAAAAAGCTTCTATCATGATTTTCCGGTCAAGGTGAGACAGATATTCCTGCAGATGATGATGCAGACGTAGCAGATCACTTTTGGAATCGTCACAGATATAAATGGTCATTTTGTATAGTTCCCCTTCCTCTTTTGCGGACCTCTTACATGCAATACTTTTGTTGTCCCTGATGCTCGGACAATTTTCAGTCTACATTCTATTATACCGTACAATTTATTGACAGTAAACCGATTTTTAAGAACAAAATCAATTTCATAACAGGAAGCTCGGATAATTATTGAGCAACCTTGATCCATCAGGGTCGATTCATTACATTTTTGGGTCGATTCGTGCAATCTATCTCTTTTATTCGACAAGATATTATATAATGATGCCAGGGATGTGGTGATGTTCGATAATTAAATCAGAAAATCAGAAAGGCGGAGACTATGTTTTCCTTAAAAGACAAAGAAGTGAATATTGGGCGACAGAAGGAGCTTGACCTGGTAAAAGGCTTTCTGATGATTATGATAATTTTTATACATTCATTTCAGACGATAGCGGGTATGGAAGCAGCAGAATCAAGTGTCCATAAAATTATGTTTGCGCTGTTCATGCCGACCGGTGCCTGCTTATATCTGTTTACCATGGGGTTTGGAAGTGTTTTCACACGGTACTCCCAACCGAAGGATATGGTTAAAAACGGTGTAAAATTGTTAGTTTATCAGGGATTAAGTAATTTATGCTACGCGGCAGTGATTGTAGTTAGTTTTCATATAAGAATTTTAATTACGGGAGAAATAGCAGGAAGCAGAGAATTGTATGAAGGTAGCCTGTATTCCATGCTTACATTTGTAAATATCTTTTTTATTTCAGGAATGTGTTATTTCATTCTTGCATTATATAGAAAACTGGGGGTAAAACCGATTGGATATATAATCAGCGCTGTAATAGTAGGAGTGATATCACCGTTTACAGCGTTACTGGTATCTGATCATCCGGTACTTAACTGGATACTGGATATGACCTTTGGAGGGAAGGGGGAAACAAGTTTTTGCTTCTTCCCCTATTTGAGTTATGTATTTCTGGGATATGTTTTTGGAATGGTGATCCGGAGAATCCCTGAAAAGGAAAAAGGCATGTTCTATAAAAAAACAGGAATTCTATGTGGGATAGTGGCGGCAATATGGTTTGCGGGCTGCGTGATATTACATCCGGGTGTTGAAGAATTTTTTAATTATATGATCGGACAATATAGAATACCGGGACTGTTAAAGGTAATAGGAAGCTTCAGTACCATAATGCTTGTGTTTGCAATTGCATTTTACATAATGCCGATTATAGAAAAATGTAAATTTGTATATAACAGACTGTGTTATTATTCCAAACAAATATCTAAGATGTATGCGGTGCATATAGGGGTATTTTATTTGATTGGCGGTCTTAGTGCATTTTATGAATATAGTGTGCCCCAATGCCTGCTATGGTCGGTAGTGGTGTTGATCGCAACAGATCTTATTGTGCAGGGATATATTATCATTACAGATAAGAGAAAAGCAGGAAAATAAAAGGGAGCTGAAATAAAATGACAGAAAGAAGAAATAACAGATTATTAAACGCAAAACTGAATAAGTATATTGTTCCGGGAGTTATGATGTCGCTGGCACTTCAGCTGGGGAACATTGTGGATACGATTTTTGTAAGTAATTTAATCGGCGTAGAAGCAATGTCAGCGGTTACGATGAGTCTTCCGGTGGAAACCATTATTCAGCTTACCGGTTACTGTCTTGGAATAGGCGGTTCCATAGCAGCAGGAAATATGCTTGGCAAGAGAGATAAGGAAAGTGCGTCAAAATTGTTTTCTGCTACGTTTCTGGTGACCTTGGTGGTGGGTATTATTTTTTCCATCTGTGCGTTTCCAACAGCGGCTCCCATAGCCAGACTTCTGGTACCGGGTGGTGGCATCCTTCAAAATTATACAAGGGACTATATCCGTATCAGTATGCTTGGTGCACCGGTAATTGGCATCGGACTTATGGTTGTAAATTATCTGGGAGTGGAAAATCATCCGGAACTTGCATCCGCATATCTGATTCTGGCTAACGTAATAAATCTTGTTCTTGATTATATATTTCTTAGATTTACATCACTTGGTGTTACAGGTGCATCTTTATCTACAGTACTTGGCTTTTTGTTTGCAATGTCGGTTTTTGTACTATATATCCGTTCTGATAAACGTAATATTCATTTTGTCCGATTAAAAGGAAAGGACTTTGGAATCATTAAAGAAGCAATTGTGGCAGGAGTGCCCATGTTAGTCTTTATGGCAACCAATTTTATAAAATCCCTGGGTCTTAACACAATCATCATACATCAGACCGGTGAGGACGGAATGGCAGTATTTACAGTCTGCGATAACGTGCTTCTGATCGTTGAAATGCTTACAGGCGGAATTATTGGCGTAATTCCCAATGTTGCCGGAATTCTTTACGGAGAGAAGGATTACGTGGGAATCCGGGTTCTATGTAAAAAAATGCTGAAGTACAGCTATATCGTATTGGCTGTGATATTCGTTGCTATTATGGTGTTTACGGAACAGATTACGATCCTGTTTGGAAGCAGTGGTGGAGAGCTTGGAAGGCAGATGGTGTATGCACTTCGGATTTTTGCTTTATGTGTGATTCCCTATCTTTGGAATAAATTTATCATAAGCTATTATGAATCCATAGAAGAAACGGTAATCGCAAGTTTTGTTACATTCCTTGAGAATGCGGTGATAATCCTGCCGGCCACTTTCGTGGGGATTTATATATTTAAGGAAATATACGGAACCGGTATTGATGGAATTGCGGCAGGCTTTGTTGTTACAGAGATCATTACGGTAATCGCAGGCTGGATCTTCAGAAAAATGAAACATAAAAATTCAACCTTTTATATTGTTCCGGACAAAAATCCCGGCGTGAATCTGGATTTTTCAATTAAAAGCACCATGGAGGAAGCACAGATTGTTAACAGAAGGATACTGGAATTCTGTAAGGAAAAGAGAGTATCTGCAAATAAAGCAAATCTGGCAGCTGTGTGTGCAGAAGAAATGACGGTAAACATTATTCAGTACGGTGGTAAGACATCTAACTGGATCGATATCAATCTCTGTGTGGAAGATGATCTGTGCAGATTAAGGATCCGCGACAATGGAGTCAACTTTAATCCTTTGGAATACAGTCATGATTATGAGGAATTCGATATCCACGGAATAGAACTTGTAAAAAAGATTTCAAAATCAATGGACTATATTCGTGCGATTGACATGAATAATACAATAATATCATTTTAGGAGGGAAGAAAATGGAAGCAATTAATGAAAAAAGCAAATTTTCTTTTGTGTTTCAACCGGTGACAAAGCTGTTTGAAGAGCAGGTACGACTTCATCCCGACAAGTGCGCAGTGGTATCAGGAAAAGATAAATTAACCTTTGCGCAGTTAAATGAAAGAGCAAATAAAATCGCAAATGCTCTCATTGAAAAAGGAATTCAGCATGAGACTATTGTAGGTATCATAATGGAGCGCAGCTGTGATTTTTATGCAGCAAGACAGGGAATTTTGAAGTCAGGTGGTGCATTTGCGGTAGCGGCACCGGATTATCCGGATGACAGAGTACAGTATATTTTTGAAGATGCGGGAATCCCTTTTGTTATCACAACCAAGAAACTTGCTGAGGAACGCCGGGAATTGTTTGCAAAGCTTTCCTGTACGGTACTGCTTCTTGAGGAACTGCTGGAATATTACAATACGGAAAATCCGGATACCGAGATCGGCGAACATGATCTATGCTACTGTATCTATACCTCCGGCTCTACAGGAAAACCCAAGGGTGTAATGATCGAGCATATCAACCTTGCCAATTTTGTGAATCCAAATCCCCGAAATGCGGAGACCTATGGATATATAAGCAGGGGAAGTGTCTCTCTGTCCATGGCAGCCATGACTTTTGACGTATCTGTGCTGGAGGAATTTATTCCCCTGACGAATGGACTTACAGCAGTAATTGCGAGCGATGAAGAGATCCTGAATCCGATCATGCTTGGAGAGCTGATCATAGAGAATAATGTCGATATTATGACGACAACGCCTACTTATCTGTCTAATATGATCGATCTGCCACAGCTTGGCAAGGCCGTGGCACAGATCAAAGTTTTTGATGTGGGAGCGGAAGCCTTTCCACCGGCACTTTATGATAAGATCCGTGCTGTCAATCCGGATGCCTATATCATGAATGGTTATGGACCTACGGAAACGACCATAAGCTGTACCATGAAAGTGATCACAGAAGGCAAAAATATTACTATCGGTACGCCCAACGGCAACGTGCAGGTGTATGTGGTGGATAAGGACAATAAAGTGCTTCCGGATGGAGAAACCGGAGAACTGGTAGTTGCAGGTCTTGGCGTGGGCCGCGGCTATATGAATCTACCCGAAAAAACAGCCGAAGTTTTTATAGAGCTGAATGGCGAAAGAGCATACAAGACCGGTGATCTGGCAAGGATCAATCCGGAAGGTGAGATCGAATTCTTCGGAAGAATGGACAACCAGATCAAGCTGCGGGGCTTAAGAATCGAGCTTGGTGAGATCGAAGAGGTTGTCAACAGCTTTGAGGGAATCGTTACCAGCGTTACAGTGCCTGTAGATAATAAGTATCTTTGCTGTTATTTTATGGCGGACCGCAAGATCAATATCGAAGAACTTTCCGCCTATGCATCAGAAAGCCTGGCACATTATATGGTTCCGGATGTTTTTGTCCAGATGGACAAAATGCCGTTAACCCAGAATGGCAAAATTGATAAAAAAGCATTACCGAAGCCCGTTTCACAGCCAGAGAAGCTGAAAGAGCCGGAAACACCCATGCAGAAGAAAATATTTGAAATAGTTTCCAATGTGGTGGAAAACGATTACTTTGGAATTGATACCAGCTTTTACAAAGCAGGTCTTTCTTCCATAAGTGCCATGAAGCTGTGTATCCTGATTTCAGACGAATTCGGTGTTACGGTGAAAACCAGCGATATTCATGAAAATAATACCGTTGAAAAATTAGAAAAATATGTAATGCTTGCACCCAGGATCAGAACCTATGAGAAGCGGGAGGTGTATCCGCTTACCGGATCCCAGAAGGGAATTTTTGTGGAATGCAGCAAAAATCCGGAGAGCACCGTGTACAATATACCGTTTTTGTTTGATCTGGACAGCACAGTGGATACGCAGAAACTGTCAGAAGCAATTGTTAGTATGGTAAATGCTCATTCCTATCTGCTTACGGAAGTATTTCTCAATGATAAAGGAGAGATGGTACAGCGGTCTGGTGCAGAGAACTTTGTACCGGAGGTGATCAAAACCACAAATGAACAGTTTGAAGATCTGAGAAATAAACTGGTACGCCCTTTTAAACTGGAAAAAGGACGTCTGTTCCGTGCGGAAATTTATCTCACGGAAGACAGAAAATATCTCTTTACGGATTTTCATCATATTATTGCAGACGGTAACTCTTATGATATTATTTTTGACGATATCGATAGAGCTTATAGAGGTGAAAAGCTGGAAAAGGAATCCTATACGGGATTTGATGCTGCGCTTGATGAAGAACAGCAGATGAACGAGGGTAAATACAAAAAGGCAGAAAAATATTACGATAGTATTTTTGAAGGAATTGAGACAGAATCTCTTCCACTTCCGGATTTATACGGAAAAACTCCCGAAAAGGGATATCAGGAAAGAAAACTGGATATTGCGGTAGACAAAATTCTGTCCGGTTGTGAAAAACTGGGAGTTACTCCGAATGTTTTGTTTACTGGTCTGTTTGGTATCCTTATGTCAAAGTATGGGAATTCAGAAGACAGCCTTTTTGCCACTATTTATAACGGAAGAAATGATTCCAGACTTGAAAATACCGTTTGTATGCTTGTAAAAACTCTTCCGGTTTATTGCAGTTTTGATTCAAACACCACGATTCAGGCATATATGACAGAACTTTCCGAACAGCTTCTGTCCTCCATGGCAAACGATATTTTCCCGTTTTCCGATATTTGTGCAAAATACGGATTTAATTCCGACCTTGTATTTGCATATCAGGCAGAGCTGAGTGACGATTATCCCATCGGTGATACGATTGCGAGGGGACATGATCTTTCCCTGGATATGGCTAAAATGCCACTGCTCCTACAGGTAAGAGAGTATAATAACGAATATGTACTTACTGCGGAATACCGCAGTGATCTGTACAGTGAAGCTTTTGTGGAGGGAATTCTGGAATCCTATGAAGCAGCAATGAACTCCCTGCTGAAAACAAAATATGTATCAGAGATCTCTATTATTTCCGAGAACGCATTAGACAGGCTTGCACAGTTCAATGATACAGCCTGCGAATATGACAGAAGTAAGACCATTTCCGATATGTTTGATGAAATGGTACAGAACATACCGACGAATACGGCGGTTGTATTCAAGGATAAAAAGTACACCTATCAGGAACTGGATGAGATCAGTGACAGACTCGGAAAATATATAGCATCCCTCGGTATCGGCACAGAAGATGTAGTATCTATCCTGATCCCCCGCTGTGAATATATGGCGATCGCACCTATGGGTGTCATTAAGGCCGGTGCAGCATACCAGCCGCTGGATCCGTCATACCCGAAGGATCGACTGATGTATATGCTGGAGGATTCCGCAGCGAAACTTTTGATTGCCGACAGAGAACTGTTACCGTTAGTGGAAGGATATCAGGGTCCCGTCTTATTCACCGATGAGATCATGCAGCTTGGAAATACAGATGGTAAATTACATAAGCCGCAGTTACATGATCTGTTTATTTTACTGTATACATCAGGCTCTACAGGTGTGCCGAAGGGATGTATGCTGGAATATGGAAATATAACAGCATTCTGCCATTGGTACAGAAAATATTACAGTATAGATTCCAACAGCAAAATAGCGGCCTATGCGTCGTTTGGCTTTGATGCCTCCATGATGGATATCTATGGAGCGATTGCCAATGGAGCAGAGCTTCATATTATTCCGGAAGAGATCCGGCTGGATTTCATCGGACTTCAGCAATACTTTGAAGAAAATGGGATCACACATTCCTTCATGACGACACAGGTTGGAAGACAGTTTGCGATGGAAATGGATTGCAAGAGTCTGAAGTATCTTTCGGTAGGAGGAGAAAAGCTTGTTCCCTGCGAGCCGCCCAAAAACTATAAGCTGTTCAATGCCTATGGGCCGACAGAGGCAACGATCTTTACCACCGTATTTGAAGTGGACAAGTATTACCCGAATGTGCCCATCGGAAAAGCGCTGGATAATTTCAAGCTTTATATCACAGACAAGGCAGGTCATCTGCTTCCGTATGGTGCCTGCGGTGAACTGATGCTGTCCGGCTGGCAGATTTCCCGTGGATATCTGAATAAACCGGAGAAAACGGCAGAAGTATATACCAAGAATATTTATGATGATACGGAAGGATATGAAGTGCTGTATCATTCCGGTGATGTGGCCAGATACCTTCCGGACGGAAACCTTCAGATCATCGGCAGAAAGGATTCCCAGGTTAAGATCAGGGGATTCCGGATCGAGCTTTCCGAGGTGGAAGAGGTGATCCGTAGATACCAGGGAATCAAAGATGCTACCGTAGTCGCATTTGATGATCCCAACGGTGGAAAATACATTGCGGCATATGTGGTATCTGACAGCAAAGTGGATATCAATAGGTTAAATGATTTCATTAAAGAAACAAAGCCGCCCTATATGGTACCTGCAGTTACCATGCAGATTGACAAGATCCCGTTGAATCAGAACCAGAAGGTCAATAAGAAGGAACTTCCGCTTCCAGAGAGAAAGGTAGAGGAGATCATTCAGCCGGAGACGGAGATTCAGCAGAAACTGTATGACTGTATCGCAGAGGTACTTGGCTATACAGAATTCGGAATTACGACGGATATTTACGATGCGGGACTGACATCCATCAGTGCGATCAAACTGAATATTCTGATCGCAAAGGCATTTGATATTGTCATAAAAACATCAGATATCAAGAATCATCCTACGATTGAAATGTTAGAGGGCTTTGTTCAGAGTGCAGGAAAAACAACAAAGAGAGAGGTACGGGACAGTTATCCGCTTACCAATACGCAGGAGGGAATCTTCATTGAATGTACTGCAAATATGGGATCCACCATTTATAACATTCCCTACCTTCTGAAATTGGATAAAAAAGTAGATCTGGATAGGCTTGCAGCGGCTATTGACAGCACAGTAGAGGCACATCCTTATCTGAAGACCCGTCTCTTTATGGATGAGAACGGAGAAGTTCTTCAAAAACGTGACGATCAATTGGATTATAAAACGCAGATCCTGAACGAGATGAATAGGGAAACGCTGGTCCGGCCCTATATGTTGTTTAATGAACAGCTTTTCCGGTTTGAAATTTACAGAACCTGTAACGGAAATTATTTGTTCCTTGATATTCATCATATTATTGCGGACGGTACTTCTCTTGGCATTATCCTGAATGATATCAACAGAGCTTACAGTGGGGAAACACTGGAAAAGGAGAAGTACACCTCTTATGATCTGGCATTGGATAATCGGGATGCATTGAAGAGCGATGCCTATGAAAATGCAGAAAAATATTATAGATCCGTATTTGAGAATAAGGGAGGAAGTATTAATTTTTATCCGGATAAGACCGGAGCGGTTCCCACAGCAGAGCTTTATCGCAAAGAGATCACGGAGATTTCCGTACAGCAGGTAAAAGACTTCTGTAAGAAGCATGGAATTACAGAGAATGTATTTTTTATTTCTGTATTTGGCCTTACATTGGGAAAATATAATTTCCGGAAGGATGCAGTATTTACCACTATTTATCATGGAAGAAATGATTCCAGACTTTCGGAAACAGTGGGCATGCTTGTAAAAACACTTCCCGTTTACTGTGACTTCTCAGGAAATACAAAGGATGGTCTGCGGAAGGTGCAGCAGCAGTTGATCGATTCCATGAACAATGATATTTACCCGTTTTCACAGATCAGTCATGAATTTAACATAAAAGCAGACGCCATGGTGATCTATCAGGGAGACAATTTCGCATTTGATACGATCGGCGGAGAATATGCGCAGGAAGAACCTATTCGTTTAAATATGGCCAAAGCACCTGTTTCCATCAGTATTTCCATTGAGAGAAATAAGTTTGTCTTTGAAATGGAATACCGTGGGGATATGTATAATGAGGAAACTATAAAATACCTTGCAGACAATCTTGAAACGGCTGCACAGGGAATCCTTAGAGAATACGATCCCGAAGAAATCCGGCTTATGTTTGAGGAACAGACACAGATGGAGGATATTCCCGAACATGCAGGGAAAACCTTTGTAGAACTGTTCAGAGAAGCAGCAGCAAAATATCCGGACAGACCGGCAGTAAGGGATGGAAACGGTGAGATCACTTACAGAGAACTGGATAGAATGTCAGATTACATTGCACAAAAGCTTACAGAAAACGGATTTGGCAGAGAAAAGGTAGCAGGCATTTTATGTGGAAGAACAAAAGAATATGCTGTAGCATATGTGGGTGTTATGAAAGCCGGAGGAGCTTATGTTCCTTTGGATCCGGAGTATCCGCAGAGTAGAATTGAATATATGCTGACGGATTCCGGAGCGGAAAATCTGCTTGTGATCGACCAGTATCGCAGTCTGGTGGATTTCTATGATAAAAATATTATCAGTCTGGATAATGTTGTGGCAGAAGCAAAAGAGTTCGAACTATCTGTAGAGCTTACAGCCCCGAAACCGGAGAACCTTGCGTATATGATTTATACATCGGGATCCACCGGAAAACCTAAGGGAGTTATGATCGAACAAAGGAATCTGCTGAACCTGATCGAATATATCAGACTGACAAGAAAGACTACCCCGGACGATGTTGTTGCAGAATTTGCAAGCTTTTGCTTTGATGCATCGGTAATCGATTTATTTGCTCCGCTTACAGCAGGTGCTGTATTATACATTTTGCCTGAAAGCATACGAAAAGATGCCGTTGCAGTCGGAAAATTCATAAAGGATGAGAACATCACCACCGCAACCTTCCCGACGCAGATGGGTGAACTGGTAGCGGAACTGTTAGAGGATGCTCCACATCTTAAATTTGTAACACTTGGAGGTGAGAAATTTAAGCATTACAGAAACCGGACCTATCAGATGATCAATGGGTATGGTCCGACGGAAAATACCGTCTCTTCTACAGAATTCTGGGTTGACAGACAGTACGACAACATACCAATCGGAAAATCTCAGCGGAATGTCCGCAGTTATGTTGTTGACAAAGATTTAAACAGACTTCCGGTGGGAGCCTCCGGTGAACTCTGCCATGCCGGTCGTCAGATCGCAAGAGGATATCATAACCTTCCCGAAAAGACGGCATCGGTGTTTGTAGAAAATCCGTATGCTGTGTGTGACGATGACAAGCGTCTGTACAGAACCGGTGACATGGTCCGCATGAAAGGTGACGGAAATATAGAGTATATCGGCAGAATTGATTCCCAGGTAAAAATCAGAGGATATCGTGTGGAGCTTGGAGAAATCGAAGGTGCCATCCTGAAACACGAACTGGTTAAAAATGCTGCTGTTACAGTCGTTGAAAAGGGCGGAAATAAATATATCACTGCTTATTACACGGGAGAAAGTATTCCGGAGGAGCAGCTTAAGACCTTCCTGGAGCCACTGATCCCCGATTATATGATGCCGTCATTCTTCGTACATATTGATGAAATGCCTGTGACACCGGGAGGAAAGATCGATAAAAAGGCACTTCCGTTACCGGAAATAACGACAAAGAACAGTGGGTATGTAGAGCCCGTTACCACGGTTCAGACAGTACTTTGTGAGATATTCGAGAAAGCGCTGGGAATTGAGAAAGTAGGAATCGAGGATAACTTCTTTGATCTGGGAGGCTCCTCGCTTACAGCATCCAAGGTTGCCGTTATGTGTCTCTCGAAGAATATTTCCATTGTATATGCGGATATATTTAAATATCCTACGGTGCGTGAACTGGCAACAGTAGTTGATGATGGTGCAGCAACGGAAAACGTACAAAGTAATAATGAGTTTTCAAATTATAATTACAACAGGATTCAAAGTGTCATCAGCGGAAATGTGGTAGAAAATGTTGACAGGATAACGAAGGAAAATCTGGGTGATATCATGATCACAGGTGCCACCGGTTTCCTGGGAATACATATTCTGAAGGCATATCTGGACAATTACGATGGAAAAGTATATTGCCTGGTACGTAAGGGTGAATACGAGTCCATGGAAAAACGAATGATGCACATGCTGATGTATTATTTCGATAATCCTTATCAGGAACTGTTCGGACAGCGTATTATCTGTGTCGACGGCGATATTACATCAAAAGAGCAGGTGGAGGGATTTGCAGCTTACAAGTTCCGCACCATCATTAACTGCGCTGCATGTGTAAAGCATTTTGCAGCAGGTGACATTTTGGAAAAAGTAAATGTACGCGGTGTTCAGAACCTCATTGATTTCTGTAAAAACAGCGGCCGCAGGCTGATCCAGATCTCAACAGTATCTGTTGCGGGTGAAGGATCAGAGGGAGTACCGCCGATGTCCAGAGTCTTCTGTGAAAATGATCTGTACATTGGACAGAATATTACAAATGAATATATCCGTACCAAATTCCTGGCAGAAAGAGCTGTACTGGAGGCGGTGTCCGATGGACTTGACGGAAAGGTGATCCGTGTGGGAAATCTGATGAGCAGAAATTCCGACGGAGAATTCCAGATTAACTTCATTACCAATGGATTTTTACGCAGCTTAAGAGGTTATAAAGCGATTGGCAAATTCCCCATGGGCGGTATGCATGAAATTGCAGAATTGTCTCCTATTGATTCTACGGCACTTGCTGTATTGAAGCTGGTACAGACGGACAGAAGATTTACCGTATTCCATGCATGCAACAGTCATCATATTTATATGGCCGACCTGATCTATGCAATGCAAAGATATGGATTCAGGCTTGAAATTGTAAGGGATGGTGAGTTTGAAGAAGCTGTAAAGGAATTTGCAAAGAACGGTAAGGAATCCGATGCAGTTTCCGGACTGATCGCATATACCTCACATAATGAAAATGAGATTTATACGATGGAATACGATAACGGATTCACGGCACAGGTACTATACAGGCTGGATTATAAATGGCCTGTTACAGATGACAGATATCTGGAAAGCGCAATCGCAGCACTTGACAGACTCGCATTTTTTGACTGATTCAATTAAAGGAGGAACCAATTATGGAAATTACAAGTAAGAGAGAAGAAAACAAGGTAACCATGGAGATCACAGGATGGCTGGATACACAGACAGCACCACAGTTGGGAGAGGCACTCTCCCAACTGGATGATAATGTCACAAGCCTTGTATTTGATTTTTCAAAGCTGGAGTACATCTCATCCGCAGGCTTACGTCAGGTCGTTGTAGCATACAAAAAAATGGCAGGCAAAGACGGATTCAAAATAATCAATGTTTCTAATGAAGTGTTTGACGTTTTCAGACTTACCGGATTTGACCAGAAAATCCAGATTGAAAAATGAAAAAATCTCTATTAAACAAAATTATAATTTACAGCCTGGCAATATTTTTCGGGACCATTCTATTGGCAGTAGCAATATGTACAACCACGAATGTCCGGCAGACATTAAATGCTACAACCAATGCAACAAAGAGTGTGACCCGGATCGTATCACAGCTTGCCGGTAAATACGATATAGACAGGCTGGTGCAAGCTCCTGATTCCGAAGAATATCAGGAGCTTACAGAGACCCTTCGGAGTATCTGTAATAATGACGGAGTGGAATATATTTATATTTTTATCCCGGATATGGACAACAATGAACTAACATTTGTGATCGGTGTAGCATCGGATGAGCGTAAGAGGCAGGGAAGTCTGGAAAAATCCCAGGCAGGCGTCGTTATGGAACATCATTTTCTGGAGAGTGAAATACATGCCTGGAACGGAGACACAGAGAATGTAAGCGCTACCCGCAGCAGCGAAAAATATGGCAGACAGATGTGCACTTATGCACTCATAAGGAATCAAAATGATGAACCTGTAGCACTTGTAGGCGCAGATTATTCTGTTGATAAAATTTATAAAGAGATCGTTTATAACACTGCGGTCAAGCTGCTCAAGGTTGTTATTGTCCTGACGATCCTTTTTATTCTGGCAGCGTTCTTTATCAAGAAAAAGATATATGAGCCCATCGCGTTTTTGTTTGAAAATGTGAAAAATTATATTTCCAACAAAACGGATGATAACCGAAGCTTTGAACCGATCAAACTAAATACGAATGATGAAATCCAGCGGCTGGCAGATTACTTTAACGAAATGGTGCAAGATGTAGATAGTTATGCGGACAGAGTAAAATCGCTTGCCAGTCAGCAGGCAAAAGCGGATACGGAGCTGGAAGTTGCAAAGCGGATACAGTATGGAATTATGGGAGAAAAGAAAGAAAGTAGTCTTGCCCATAACTTCATGATCTCAGCCAGGATGAAATCTGCCAGACAGGTAGGCGGTGACTTCTATGATAGTTTTCTGCTCAAAAACGGTAAAGTATGTGTATTCATTGGAGATGTATCCGGGAAGGGAATTGCGGCTGCATTATTTATGGCTTTTATTAAAACACTTATGCGTGAAAAGCTTATGGATATTCCGGATCTGGCGCAGGCAGTAGCCGAGGCAAACCGCGAAATCTGTAATTCGAATCCGGAGGGAATGTTTGCAACATCCTTTATTGCCGTTTGTGATAAAAAAACAGGAACACTTGAATATGTCAATGCAGGTCACAATAAACCGGTCATCATTCATAATGGAAAGGCAGAATTCCTGGAATGCAGATCCTGTATAGCACTGGGTATATTTGATGATTCCGAATATGAACAGCATGAAATGACGTTTACCTCAGGAGACATTTTATATCTTTATACAGATGGTGTGACGGAAGCTGTAAATGGGGATAAGAAATTTTTTGGGGAAGAAATGCTGCTGGAGGCCTGCAATTCATCGGAACAGACAGCAAGCGGAGTATGCGTGAAGGTCAGTGACTCTCTGAAAAAATTTATGGGAGATACTACAGAACAATTTGATGATATTACCATGCTTGCTGTAGAGCAGCGCGGACAATTTCTGGAATTAGTCTGTGAAATGTCGGAACTGGCAAAAATAAAAGACTGTATTTTTGATCTGTCGGTGGATAATGGCCAAAAGAAAAAAATTTATCTTGCGTGCGAGGAAATTTTCTCAAATATTGCAAATTATTCCGAGGCAAAAAATGTAGAGTTCTGCTATTACAAAAATGCAGATAGTGTAACTGTTATTTTTGCAGATGACGGAAAGCTGTTTAACCCTCTTGCACGTAAAAATGAAAAGGATTTTGACGATTTTGATGAAGGCGGAATGGGGATCAGTCTTGTGAAAGAATTGTGTTCCGGTATTCATTACAATAGCACTGACGGAAAAAATGTGCTCAGTCTGGAATTTGCAGATAAGTAAAATGATGAGATTGTACAGAATAAATATTAACCATTTCGAGGATCCCCTGCAAAAGAAAGAGCTTCTCAGTCTGGTTGGCACGGAGCGGAGAAAAAAGGTCATCCGGTATCGTAGGCCGGATGACCGGAAAAGAAGTCTTGGCGCAGGCATTATTATTCAGAAAATTCTGAATGACAATGGATTTTCAGAGAATCATCTGAAATATTCTGAAAATGAAAAACCGTTCATAGACGGTCTCTTTTTTAATGTGTCTCATGCCGGGGATTATGTTGTAGGAGTAGTATCAGATTGTGAAGTCGGATGTGATATTGAGAAAGCTGTTAATGCGCCGTTAGAGGTTGCAGAACATTATTTTAATCCAGGGGAGCTGGAATATATAAAATCAGAGAAGGATAAAGACAAGGCATTTTTTACCCTTTGGACATTAAAGGAAAGTTATATGAAAATGACAGGCAGAGGAATGAGTCTTCTTCTGGATTCCTTTGAGATCATTCCTGCAACAACCGGATATACACTGGGAAAATCTCCGGAAAAGCGATGCTTTTTTAAAACACTGCAGTTTGATGACTATATTTTTTCGGTCAGTAATGAAACAGATTTTTCCATAAATGAAACGGATTTTAAGGATATTATTATAAGCTTATGAGGAGGAATTCTATGAAACGAAGGTTTTTGGCAGCATTACTTTCCCTGATCATGTGCCTTTCCTTAGTGGCATGTGTGGATGAAGAAGATTTCCCGGTGGATAATTCACAGGAAATGGGAAGTACAGGACGATCGGGAGTGTATACAGAGGATGGCAGCTGGGCTGTGTACTGGTATCTGTGCGGAAGTGATCTGGAGACAGATGGCGGCTGTGCCACCACAGATCTGGAGGAAATGCTGCAGGTAGAGCTTCCGGAGAATGTAAATGTGGTGATCCAGACCGGCGGCGCTGTGGAGTGGCAGAATGAATATATGGATTCGTCGGTGATCCAGAGATGGCTTTACAACAGTGAAGGACTTCAGCTGTTGGAGGAGCAGGATACGGCCAATATGGGAGATGCGCAGACGCTCTATGAATTCCTTGACTTTGCCAATGAGAATTATCCGGCTGACAAAGTTGCGGTTACCTTCTGGAATCATGGTGGCGGTTCTGTAAGCGGTGCGGCTTTTGATGAAATCTATGATTATGATTCTCTGAATCTGGCGGAAATGTATGAAGCTTTCGATGCGGTATGGCCAGCGGATCAGGAAAATCCGGCGCTGGAACTGGTTGGCTTCGATACCTGCCTGATGGCTACTATTGATGTGGCAGCAGTTTTCCAGAACTTTTCAAAATATCTGGTAGGTTCCGAAGAGGTAGAACCTGGCAACGGCTGGTACTATACCGGCTGGCTGGGAGCACTGGCAGAAAATCCGGGAATGAACGGTGATGAGTTGGGAATTGCCATCTGTAATTCTTATTATGAAGGCTGTGAAGAGGTCGGCACAGAAGAGGAGACGACCTTGTCTGTGACAGATCTGACAAAACTGACACCGCTCTTAGAGGCTTATGAAGCTTTCGGACAGGAAGCATTGGAGACAGCAACCGAAGAGCCGGGATTTTTCGCACAACTGGGACGTGCTGCCGCACAGACAGAGAATTACGGCGGCAATACCAGAGAACAGGGGTATACCAATATGATAGACTTAGGACATTTTGCCCGCCAGACGGCATGGATGCTTCCTTCAGCACAGAGTGTATCTGATGCACTGGATGATTGTATCGTTTATCGTGTGGGTGGAGTCTATCGTTCCGAAGCTACGGGACTCAGCTGTTACTATTCCTATAATGGTGATGTGGATGATTTTTTCGGCTACATCGACATGGGAACCGGAGAGGCTTTCAAATATCTGTATGCTTATGAATTGACCGGTGAACTGCCGGAGGACGGTGAGGAATATCTGGCAGCTCTGGATATTCAGGAATTGCCGGAGCTTGTCACCCTGGAAGATACGGACTGGGATAATGCGCCCCTGGATGTAGATGACGAGGGAACCGCTTATCTGACATTGGGTCCGGAAGCCGGTGATTTACTGGCAGGTATCGGATTTTCTCTGTTTTATGTGGATCCGGAGGATGACCTGATGCTGTTACTCGGTACTGATAATGATATCGTCGCAGATTGGGACAACGGTATTTTCTATGATAACTTCCGTGGTGTCTGGGGGGCTATTGACGGTTGCCTGGTCTATATGGAGATATCCTACGAAGGTGAGGATTACAATCTGTATTCCGTACCGATCCTGTTGAATGGAGAAGAGTACAATCTTCAGGTGGCATACGACTTCACAGAAGAAGAGTGGTACATCATCGGTGCCAGCCGGGGATTGGATTCATGCGGCATGGCAAGCAAAGAACTCCGTCTGCTCGAAGAGGGAGATGAGATCACTACGATCTGGATGCTTTCTTCTTATAATGGGGATGATGATTTTGAAATGTACGCTGCAGAAGAGCTGACGGTGACTGCGGATACGTCCTTTGAGGAAGCATCATTGTATGATGGATGCTATGCCATGATCTTTGAAATGTGGGATTCTAACGGTAATTATGCATATTCCGATGTGGTGACATTTGACTGTGCGGACGGAGAGATCTACACAACGGTATATTAAATCCGGCAAAATATAGGAAATATAGAAAAGGCAATCGTATTTTTTACGATTGCTTTTTTGCACAGGTCAGAAAGACAGAATCATTGTTCTTATTTACAGCTTAGGTTTTTCATTGGAAAAATAAATGAGGTGTGATAAGATGAGAAAAGTGTAGAAACAAATTAAAATATATCAAAATATATCGATGGAGAAAATGTAATTATGAAGGAAAAGTTAAGTTCTACGGAAATTCTGAAGGAGACAGGGATCCTGACTGTGGCAGTAGCCATCATAGCG